>Ga0209570_1000072_pt1 | contig 265372 bp, 270 predicted proteins | sample EBPBio172007_DNA_FD_185861 | JGI IMG/M metagenome (GOLD analysis project Ga0209570, IMG submission 185861) | Wastewater treatment Type I Accumulibacter community from EBPR Bioreactor in Madison, WI, USA - Reactor 1_9/17/2007_ DNA (SPAdes)... | ecosystem: Engineered > Bioreactor > EBPR >... | reverse complement strand
AAGATGAAGGTCGTTCTGCTTGAACGCGTCGAGAACCTCGGCGCCATCGGCGACGTCGTCACTGTCAAGGACGGTTTCGCCCGTAACTTCCTTCTGCCGCGCGAAAAGGCCCTGCGGGCCACCGGCGCCAACCTGAAGGTGTTCGAAGCTCAGCGCGCCCAGATCGAGGCGCGTAACGAGAAGGCCAAGGCTGACGCCGCCAAGTCCGGCGACAAGCTGGACGGTCAGACCTACATTCTGATCCGCCAGGCCGGTGAATCGGGCCAGCTCTACGGTTCGGTGACCGCCCGCGACGTCGCGGACGCCATCCAGGCCGAAGGCGGCAAGGTCGAACGCAGCCAGGTTGTCCTCAACAACCCGATCAAGACGCTGGGCGTCCACGACGTGCAGGTTCGCCTGCACGCCGAGGTGACCATCACCGTCAAGATCAACGTGGCCCGCTCCATGGACGAAGCCGAGCGCCAGGCGCGCGGCGAAGACGTCATCAAGAGCCAGTTCGACGAAGAGCGCGAGATCGCCGCCGAACAGGCCGCCGACATGGTTGAAGGCGGTGCCGGCCAGCAGGAGTTCCTCGGCGAAGAGGCTTAAGGCCTCTGGACTGAGATTCTCGACAGGAGGGCGCGTCCGTATCGGACGCGCCCTTTTGTTTGCATTAGCCACGCCTTGCTTCGGCCACGACACCTGTCGCAAATGGCCAGGTCGGAGGATCTCATGAAGCGTCTGCTGCTCTGTCTTGCCCTGGTGTTTGCGCCCGCCGTCGCCAAGGCCATGCCGGTTTCCGAGTTTCTGGCGGAGGCCGAGGATATTCCGCACAATCCATCGGCCCTGCTGCGGTCCGATGCACGTCGCTTGATGGGCGAGGCTCAGGCCGCCTTCGCTACCGTCGTTGACGAGCGCCGCGCCGCCGTCGCCGCCGGACGTACGCCGGGCTTCTGCCCGCCCGAAGGGGCCCGGTTCCGCATTTCCGCCGAAGAGCTGCTGGCACGACTAAACAGTATCCCGCCGTCCCGTCGCCACATCAGCGTGACCCAGGCCGTGCGCGAATGGATGGCCGACCGCTACCCCTGCTGAGGCCCGCATCAGGCGGCCGGCTCCTCCTCCCAAATCACGCCACGTAAGCCATCTTTTCAATCGGCTCTGTCGCGCTTAGGTTCGCCGCTCCGAAAACGAAGGTGGATCCAATCCGCCCCGGAGGACACGTGCGTGAACCGCTGAACTACAAGGTCAACAGCGAATCCATCTTCGACGCCCTGATCGCCGCTCGCGACAAGTACGGCGACAAGGTCATCCTGGAAGATCAGGACCGTAACCCCCTGACCTACACCGGAGTCATCCGCGCCGCCCTCGTCCTGGGCGGCAAGATTGCCGCCATGACCGCGCCGGGCGAGCGCGTCGGCGTACTGCTGCCCACCAGCTCAGGTGTCGTCATCACCTACTACGGCCTGCTGGGCCATGGCCGCGTACCGGTGATGCTGAACTTCACCTCAGGGGCCCGGAATGTAACCGCCGCCCTTCGGGCCGCAGGGGTCACCAAGGTCCTCTCAGCCAAGCGGTTCGTGAACCAGGCCAAGCTGGAGGATCTGGTCGCCGCGATAGAGACCGAAGCCGAAGTCATCTGGCTGGACGACGTGCGCAAGTCGATCGGCATCGGTGACAAGGTCTATGGCCTGATGGCCGGAATGTTCCCGCGTCAGTTTCGCGCCAAGACCGATCCGGCATCGCCCGGCGTGATCCTGTTCACCTCGGGCAGCTTCGGAGCCCCGAAGGGGGTGGTCCTCTCGCAGTCCAACCTGATCGCCAATGTTCGCCAGGTGGCTCAGCACATTGACCTGGATCCTGACTGGGTGATGTTCAACCCGATGCCGACCTTTCACTGTCTCGGGCTGACCGGCGGGGTGCTGCTGCCGCTGCTCGAAGGCATGAAGGCGTTCCAGTACCCCTCCCCGCTGCACGCCAAACAGATCGTCGAGCTATTGCCCGATGTGAAGCCGTCGATCCTGTTCGCGACCGACACCTTCCTGAATCAGTGGGCGCGACTGGCCGGACCGGATGATTTCGACAGCCTGAAATTCGTTGTTGCGGGTGCCGAACGCGTCCGTGACGAAACCCACCACCTGTTCAACACGCGCTTCCATGGTCTTAAGCTGCTGGAGGGCTATGGAGCGACCGAAGCGGCCCCCGTCGTGGCCGTGAACCACCCCGATCGTAATCACCCCGGCACCGTCGGACAGATGTTGCCCGGCATGGAATGGCGGATCGAGCCGGTACCCGGCATCGATGCGGGCGGTCGTCTTTACCTGCGTGGCCCGAACGTCATGAACGGGTATCTGTCGCCGAACGATCCCGATGTCGTCGAGCCCCTCGAGGGCGGCTGGCATGATACCGGCGACATCGTCAGCGTAGACACGGACGGGTATTGCACCATCCTGGGCCGGGTGAAGCGGTTCGCCAAGATTGGTGGCGAGATGGTCAGCCTCACCGCCGTCGAAGGCCTCGCCTCGGCCGTCTGGCCGGAGAACCATCATGCCGTGGTTTCCGTCCCGGATTCACGCAAGGGCGAACGCCTGGTCCTGGTCACAGACCGGGACGACGCCGAGGTCGCCCGCCTGGCCGAGTGGGCCCGTTCGCATGGGGCCCCGGAGCTGGCTGTACCCAAGAAGATCATCAAGGTCGCCAATGTTCCCGTCCTTGGGACCGGCAAGACTGACTATGTGTCACTCCAGAAGATGGCGGAGCAAGAGGCCCAGGCCGCCTAGTCGCGCGCTTGCCAAGCTCGGATGTAACGGCCACTGTTCCAGTCAAGCCGCTTTTTCCGGCGGCGTGTTCCCAAGGGGGGAGTAGTTATGAATCTTTCCGGTTTCTCGGCTCGCGCACCCCAGGTGCTCAGCCTGCTTCGCATCGTCGCCGGCCTGATGTTCATGCAGCACGGCACGCAGAAGATCTTCGGCTTTCCCGAGGCCGCCCGCGGCCCGTTCGAGCTGATGACCCAGATGGGCATCGGCGGCGTTCTGGAGCTGGTCGGCGGCGCGCTGATCGTGCTGGGTCTGTTCACCCGCCCGGTCGCCTTCATCCTGTCCGGGATGATGGCCGTGGCCTATTTCCAGTTCCACGCCCCGGCCAGCCTCTATCCGCTGGTCAATGGCGGCGAACTGGCGGCGCTGTACTGCTGGGTGTTCCTGTACCTGTTCTTCGCCGGCCCGGGTGCCTGGAGCCTGGACGAAATGATGGGCAAAAAGGCCTGATCGGACTTGAGGCCGGGCGGCCGCGACGCCGCCCGGTCAGTTCTTAAGCCGGTAGCCGGTCTTGAAGATCCAGGCCACCACGGCCAGACACACCACCAGAAAGCCGCCGATGGCCGCCAGGCTGATGCCGACCGGCACGTCGCCCTGCCCGTAGAAGGTCCAGCGGAAGCCCGAAATCAGATAGACGATCGGGTTGAACAGACTCACCGTTCGCCAGAACTCTGGCAGCATATGGATCGAATAGAAGGCCCCACCCAGAAACGTCAGGGGCGTCACGATCAGCATCGGCACGGCATTCAGCTCTTCAAAGCCCTTGGCCCAGACGCCCAGGATGAAGCCGAACAGCGAAAAACTCAGAGCCGTCAGCACCAGAAACGCCAGCATCAGGACCGGGTGCTCGATCCGGATCGGCACAAACAGCGACGCCGTGCCCAGGATGATCAACCCCAGAAGGATCGACTTGGTGGCCGCTGCCCCGACATAGGCCATGACGATCTCAAATGCCGACATCGGTGCCGACAGGATCTCGTAGATCGTCCCGGAGAACTTTGGAAAATAGATCGCGAAGCTGGAGTTGAAGAGGCTCTGGGTGAACAGGCTCAGCATGATGAGGCCCGGCACGATGAAGGCCGCGTAGTCGACCCCCTCAATCTGGTTCATGCGGCTGCCGATGGCCGAGCCGAAGACCACGAAATACAGCGACGTCGTCACCACCGGCGTCACCAGGCTCTGCCACAGGGTGCGGCGCGCCCGGTTCATCTCGAATTTGTAGAGCGCCCAGACGCCGTGTCCGTTGAAGCTCATTGAGCCGCCTCCGCCTCGGTCGAATGGACAAGGCCCACGAAGATCTCCTCCAGCGAGCTTTGCTCGGTGTTCAGATCCTTGAAGCCGACCCCCAGGTCCGCCAATCGCCTCAGCAGCGACGGGACGCCAGTTCTTTCAGCATGACTATCAAAGACATATTCCAGTTCATTGCCATCGACTTTCAGACGTAAATCCCACTCAGACAGCTCCGGCGGAATGGCCTGAAGCGGCTCCTGCAATGCCAGGGTAAGGGTCTTGCGCCCCAGCTTTTTCATCAAGGCGTCCTTGTCTTCGACCAAGATCAAACGGCCCTTGGTGATGACCCCGACCCGGTCGGCCATCTCTTCGGCCTCTTCGATGTAATGGGTGGTCAGGATGATGGTGACACCCTGCTCGCGCAGCTCGCGCACCAGACCCCACATATCGCGCCGCAGCTCGACATCGACGCCGGCGGTCGGCTCGTCCAGGAACAGGATGCTCGGCTCATGCGACAGGGCCTTGGCGATCAGCACCCGCCGCTTCATGCCGCCGGACAGGGTCATGATCTTGGCGTCGCGCTTGTCCCACAGCGACAGCGACTTGAGCACGCGCTCCAGCACCGCCGGGCTCGGCGGCTTGCCGAACAGTCCGCGCGACAGACAGACCGTGTTCCACACCGTCTCGAAGGCGTCGGTGGTCAGCTCCTGCGGCACCAGGCCGATGCGCGAGCGGGCCGCACGAAAGCCCTTCCAGATGTCGAACCCGTCGGCCGTCACCGTCCCGGCCGAGGCGTTGACGATGCCGCAGATGATCGAGATCAGCGTCGTCTTGCCCGCCCCGTTCGGCCCGAGCAGCGCGAAGATTTCGCCCTTGTTGATGTCCAGGTCGATGGGGTGCAGCGCCTGAACGCCTGTCACATAGGTCTTGGACAGGCCGCGGATCGATAGAATTGGCTCCATGCGCCGCAGTTAGGCGCGCAAGAGCCTCAACTCAACCCTTGGCGCAATGCGGCTATCCGCCGATTTGCGCCATCATCAGCCCGGTGGCCCAGCCGGCCGCCGTACCGACGATATAGCCGAGCACCGCCAGCAGTACCCCGACCGGGGCCAGCGACGGATGGAACGCCGCCGCTGCCACCGGCGCGCTGGCCGCGCCGCCGATATTGGCCATCGAGCCGACCCCCAGGAAGAAGCTGGGTGCCCGGATCAGCCGCGCAACGGTGAACATCAGAGCCACATGAACCAGCATCCACACCCCGCCGATCAGGAAATAGGCCGGCGATTCGAGAATGGCGGCGATGTTCATGTTCAGGCCGACACAAGCCACCAGGATATAGATAAAGACCGACCCGACCTTGGCGGCGCCCGGCCCCTGCAGCTTGCGCGCCGGCGTGAACGACAGGGTCACGCCGATGATCGTCGCCACCAGCACCAGCCAGAAGAAGCTCGAGTTGAGCGATAGTCGATCCAGTTGGGGATAGGTCTCACCAAACCAGGATGAGAGCGGATCAGCGATAGCGTGCGCGGCACCAACGGCCCCGAAGCTGACCGCCAGGATGAACATCATGTCCTTCAATGTCGGGATACGAGCGTTGGCCAGCTCATAGGCCTCGGCCTTGTCGCGCACCGCTTCGACGGCGCTGGCGTCGGCCTTGAGCCAGCGGTCGACCTTCTGTTGATTGGCCGCGATCCACAACACGCAGGCCATCCAGATATTGGCCACGATCACATCAACGGCGATCCAGATCGAAAACACGTCCGAACTGGCCCCGAAGATCTCGTACAGCGCCGTCTGGTTGGCCGAGCCGCCGGTCCAGCTGCCGGCGACCGTCGCCATGCCGCGCCAGATGGCTTCGGGCCCGGAACCCAGAAGATCAGGCGCGATTATGCTGGTCAGCAAGATCGCCACCGGACCACCGATCATCACCCCAATAGTCCCTGTCGCGAACATGATCAGGGCCTTGGGGCCGAGCTTGAAGATAGCCGGCAAGTCCGCCGACAGGGTCAGCAACACCAGCGCCGCGGGCAGCAAATACCGGGACGCCACAAAATACAGACGCGACTGCTCCGGATCGACGATGCCAAACGTCGTCAGTAGGGACGGCAGGAAATAGCAGAGCAGCAGCGCCGGAATGATGGCGAAGAACCGTTTGACCGCCTTGTTCTCGAGGCTCGAGGCCCAGAACACGGCCCCCAGGATCACGGCCAACATACCTATGACAACGGCGTCGTTTGTGATCAGGGCTGTGGTTTCGGCGGGGTCGGTCATTCAGGGCTCCGTCGGAATCAGTCCGCATACAGCCCGCCATAGACGGCATTGGCAATGCCAAAGCGGCTTTTGGGATTGCCAAACCGTCCCTGCCTAAAGGATGGTCCGCGCCCAGTCATTCTCGGAACAGTCGATGTCCTTCTTCTCCTCCGTCAGCGGCCGCGTCCTGACCGCCCTGGCGCTCGGCCTGGCTCTCGGGGCCTGGGTCCAGTCAACCGGGGCGGCTCCCAACTGGCTGGTCTCAACCGCCGATGCGATCGGCGGCATCTGGCTGGGCGGCCTTCAGATGACCGTCATCCCGCTGGTTCTGTCGCTCCTGGTCGTGGGTGTGGCGGCGGTCAGCGACGCCATGACGGCGGGGCGGCTGACGGCGCGGGCGATGATGCTGTTCACCGGCCTTCTGGTCATCGCCATCACCCTCAGCCTGCTCGGCTATCCCGCCGTCAACGCCCTGTGGCCGGTTGATGCGGCCAGCGCCGCGTCCCTGATGGCCGGCGTCACCGGCGGCGAGCCCGCCCCGGCGGCCCAGGCGGTGGAGTTCGGCGCCTGGCTCAGATCCCTGGCCCCGACCAATCCGGTCACCGCCGCCGCCGAGAACGCCATCCTGCCGCTGGTCATCTTCGCCCTGGCCTTCGCCTTCGCCGTGACCCGTCTGCCCGAGCATCAGCGAACCCTGCTGGTCAGCTTCTTCGACGCCGTCGCCGACGCCATGATCGTCATCGTCAACTGGGTCCTGCTGGTCGCGCCCATCGGCGTCTTCGCCCTGGCCCTGACGCTAGGGCTGCGCAGCGGCTTCGGCTCGACCGGGGCGCTGATCCACTATGTCATCCTGATTTCCGGCGGCTGTATCCTGGTGGCCCTGGCCGCCTATCCGCTGGCGACCATCTTCGGACGCGTCCCCCTCGCCCGTTTCGCCCGCGCCATCGCCCCGGCCCAGGTTGTGGCCTTCTCGACCCAGTCGTCGCTGGGAACCTTGCCGGTCATGGTCGAGCGCTCGGTCGAGCATCTGGGCGTGCCTGAACGCGTCGCCGGCCTGGTGCTGCCGCTGGCGGTGGCCCTGTTCCGTCTGACCAGCCCGGTGGCCAATCTGGGCGTGGCCCTGTTCATCTGTCACGTCATGGGCGTCGAGCCGGGCCTGGGCCAGATGATCGCCGCCGGCGTCGTCGCCTTTGCGGTGTCGATCTCGTCGGTCGGCCTGCCCGGCCAGACCAGCTTCTTCATCTCAATCGCGCCGATCTGCCTGGCGCTGGGTGCCCCCATCGACCTGTTGCCGCTGCTCCTGGCGGTCGAGGTGATCCCGGACATTTTCCGCACCGTCGGCAACGTATCGGCCGACATGGCGGTGACCGCCGTGCTCAACCGCGGACAGGACAGCGACGACGAAGCCGTTGCGCCGACCGACGCCTGAGGCTATCGCAGCGCCATGTCCGATACCCCGCCCGACCGCCTGTCCTCCAATCCGAACAGCCCGCATTACGACGAGGCCACGCTGATGCGCGGCGTCGGCATCCTGTTCAACGGCCAGGAAAAGACCAACGTCGACGAATACTGCGTCTCCGAAGGCTGGGTTCGCCTAGTTGCCGGCAAGGCGCTGGACCGTCAGGGCAATCCGATGACGATCAAGCTCAAGGGCAAGGTCGAGCCCTTCTTCCAGTCCGGCGACGACGCCGAGTCTTGATTTTTCGGCCCGTTTAGGGTTTTAGAGGGGCCGCCTACAGCGGCCTCCCCCAAAGGATTCATGCAGTCTAAAATCTCTCCCGGCTTCGCCGACCGCCTCTCCACCCAGGCCGAGGCCAAAAAGGCCCTCCTCGCCAAGTTCAAGCCCAAGGAAACCGTCCAGGCCCCCGATGGTGCCCTGACGCGTGACCAGATCAAGGCCCAGGAGCGCGAAGCCATGCGCCAGGCCCGCGCCGAGGAAAAACTGCGCCAGGAAGAAGAGCGTCGGTCGCAACAGACCCAGCGCGCCGCTTCGGCCCTAGCCGAGGTTCAGGCCGCCCTGGAAGCCAAGCGCGCTGAACGCAAGGACCGCAAGGCCGCCGCCAAGGAAGAAGCCCGCCTGCGCCGTCAGTTGAAGCGCGCCTAGTCGGGTCTAACGCGCGCGTACAGGTTCGCGCGGGTCCCGTGGTAGGTCGTCTGGGCGTATTCTTCGAATCCTAGACGGCCGGCCAGCCGAATCGACGGTGCGTTGTCCGGTTCGATCATACAAACCGTCCGCTTCATGGGCTGTGCGTCAGCCCATGACAGAATGGCCCTCAGAGCTTCGCCGGCGATCCCCTTGCCCTGGGCCGCCGGCGACAGGGCCCAGCCAACCTCTGGCGTCACGCCGAAGCTGGGGTTCAGCGCCCTTTGGCCCTGAAGCAGACCGCCCTCGCCCTGATAGAGTCCCGTGGCCTTGTCGCGGAAAGCCCAAAAACCGAAGCCCAACAGGGACCAGCTACCGGCATATCGTAGGAGCCGGGCCCACGTCTCCTCACGGCTTGACGCCCGTCCGCCGATAAAACGCACCACGTCGGGATCGGACCAAAGGGACACCATGGCGTCCAGATCGTCCGTCTGGTGCCCCTGGAGGATCAGACGGTCGGTTTCCAGGATTGGAGCAAGCCGTATCATGATCCCTGTATGGCCGCGACTCATGGGTAACGCGACACGAAAACGCGAAACGCCCCAGCCTTTCGGCTGGGGCGCCTCGGATAGACCCGACAGGAACCTAGTAGGTGTACAGTTCCGAAATCGACAGCGTCGCGGACGCGGCCTGACCGCCATACGAACCGATCCAGATGTCGTAGGTGCCGGACGGCGGAGATCCCCAGCGCAGCGACGGGTTCAGGCCTTCGCCACCATCATCATCGCAATACCAACGGGCGTCGGGGCCATTGATGACCAGCGTCGTGTCCGAACTCGAGTTCACCGAGATGATCAGCGGCAGACTTCCACCCGCCTGATAGGTCAGCTCGACGTCGGGGGCGCTCGAAATCCAGCCGCGGCAGCTGCTGCTGATGGCGCTGGACGCATCGATCGAGCCGCCGGCGACCACGTTGACCGTAAAGGGGTCGGGCGTGAAGCCGGAATACAGCGTCACCGCGCCGTAGTTCGCCGGCAAACGCCAGTCCTGGGCAGCCACCGAACCGGCGGCCAAAAGCGCCGCAGCAGCCGCAGCGGTAGCAACAAGAATCTTCATTTCAAATCCTCCTGCCGCCCCGAGATTTCGGAGCGGCGATCCCCGGGTCCGACCTATTCGAACCACCCCCTTGAGACACCATCCAGGTGGCCAGGTTTCAGGACAATCCCATGGCTCATTCCTGAACCGCAGTTGCACATTGCCTCATCAAACGGCGTGTTGCCGCTGACGTTTCCTGACGCCAGACGTCGAATTCTGACGGCCCGGGGGTGCCAAGGTGCCGGCCTTGGTTGACCCCGCCTGATCCGTTCGCCATCAAGGAGTCCGCGACCTCAGGTGAATGATCCATGGGCTTTTTCTCGCGTCTCAAGCGCGACTTCCGCTTTTTACAGGCCGCTAGCCGCCTGAGCCGACGCATCCAGCCCATCAAACCTGAGTCGAAAGACCTCATCTGCGACGACTTCGAGGCGGCAGTGGATCAGTGGCCGGACCGCATCGCCGTCGTCGATGAATCACGCAGCGTCACCTATCGCGAGCTCGATATGCTCGCCAATCGCTTCGGCCATTGGGCCATAGGGCGCAACCTGCGGCGCGGCGATACCGTGGCTCTGGTGCTGCCCAACAGGATCGAGTTCCTCGCGGCCTGGCTCGGCTTCGCAAAGGTCGGTGTCGCGGCGGCGCTCATCAACAATCAGCTGACCGGGGCCGCCCTCTCCCACAGCATTCGAATCTCCAAGGCCCATCACCTCGTTGCGGATCTCGAAACCTGGCACGCCGCCGAAGAGGCAGCCCGCGGCCTGGACCATGCCTTAATGGTCTGGGTGCTTGGTTTGGAGGAGGAGGACGAAGCCAGCAACCGACGCGGCCTCGACGCCGCGATCAAGGGTGCCTCGGCGGTCCGTCCTGACCGGTCGGTACGCGAGGGGCTCACGAACCGATCGACGGCCCTTTACATCTACACCTCGGGGACCACGGGCCTGCCGAAGGCTGCGGTGATATCGAACAGCCGGGCGCGCCTCTACATGAGAGCGTTCGCGGCGGTGACCGAAACGAAACCCGCGGATCGCGTCTATTGCGTTCTGCCGCTCTACCATTCGACCGGGGGCCTGTGCGCCGTCGGCGCGGCCCTGCTGAACGGGGCCGCACTGATTGTACGCAAACGCTTCTCGGCTACGCATTTCTGGCCTGACGTCGTCGCCACCGAGGCGACTCGCTTCGTCTATATCGGTGAGCTCTGCCGCTATCTGGTGAACCAGCCGGAGAATCCGCTCGAGCGGGCACACAAGCTCCAGCTCGCCTTCGGCAACGGCCTGCGCGGCGACGTCTGGGACGAATTCCAGACGCGCTTCGCGATCCCCAGGATTCTGGAGTTCTACGGCTCTACGGAGGGCAACGCCTCGGTCTTCAACTTCGATGGAAAGGCCGGAGCGATCGGCCGGATTCCGAGCTTCCTGCGTCATCGCATGAATCTGCGGCTGGTCCGCTTTGATCCCGAGACCGAACAGCCCATTCGCGGACCCAACGGCCTCTTGCAGGAAACCGCGCCAGGAGAAATCGGCGAAGCGGTCGGGATGATCGGGACTGAGGCCCGTCACGAGTTCGTCGGCTATGCCGACAAGGCTGCTTCCCAAAAAAAGATCATTGAGGACGTCTTCGTTCGCGGCGACCGCTGGTTCCGCACCGGTGATCTCATGCGCCGCGACCACGAAGGCTACTTCTACTTCGTTGATCGCATTGGAGACACCTTCCGCTGGAAAGGCGAGAACGTGTCCACGACCGAAGTCGAGCTGCGGCTCGGTGAAGCCCCGAAAGTGTCCGAGACCATCGTCTATGGCGTGTCGGTGCCCGGTGCCGAGGGCAAGGCGGGCATGGCCTGTCTGGTCGCCGAAGGTCGGTTCAACGCCAAGGCCTTCGCAGCCTATGTCGACGCTGAGCTACCGCCCTATGCGCGCCCGGTCTTCCTTCGTCTTCGAAAGACGATGGATACGACCGGTACGTTCAAATATCGCAAGGTCGACCTGGTCGCCGACGGCTTCGACCCGAGCAAGACCACCGATACGATCTACGTCCGGGACAAGGCGACCTATGTCCGGATGAAGCCGGATCGCTTCGCCGATATCATGCAAGGTCAGGCCAAGCTCTGAGATCGGCGAGGAAGCCGGTCGCCAGAAAAAGAAAACCGGCCAGGCCTTCGGCCTGACCGGTCTCTCGCCCCAGAAGCTGTCCGTCGACCGAGCCGACGGACGCCCCTTGTCGGTTCTTCCTAGTAGCTGATCCGCAGGGTGACACCCCACGTACGCGGCTGGCCAAGGAAGGCATTGTAGGTCTGGGTATCCAGAGCGGGGTTGTAGTAGGTGCCGTTCGGCTGAACCGTCGACTGGAAGGCGGTGCCCTGCAGCGGGGCGTTGAACACCACCTGGTAGTACTCTTCGTCGGTCAGGTTCTGACCCCAAAGTTCCAGCGTCCAGCGATCATCAGACGAGCCGAGGCTGACGCGGCCGTTGAGCAGCGTCATGGCTTGCTGAACACCCGCCGGCAGCAGGTCCGACTTGGTGTTGAACTCAGAGGTGTATTTGGCCGACAGGTTGAACCCGGCCATCAGCCCCGTTCCGATCTCACGTTCGTAGGACACCGATCCGGTCGCCGACCATTCCGGAGCGAACGACATCGTATTGCCCGGCAAGAGCGACAGAGGCCCGAACCGCGCGGGGTTGGAAAGATCCGCTGCCGTGAAGTCCGAGTATTCGGTCTGGGCGTAGGTCAGGCCACCCTGGAAGTTCAGGCCGTCGACCGGCGTGAACCAGATCATGTCCAGGTCGACACCGACCGACGTCACTTCCGGAACAGATTCGACCACGAAGGCCGTGCCCAGGAAGGTGTTCAGCTGGAAGTCCGAGAAGGTCTGATGGAAGGCCGTGGCGTTGAACAGCATCGATCCGTCGAGCAGCGTCGACTTTAGACCCAGCTCGTAGCTGTCGACGGTCTCGGCCGGGAACATCAGCGAAGCATCAGGCGTGACACCCGTCTGGACGCGATCCAGGTTGTAGCCCGCACCCTTGTAGCCGCGCGAATAGCTGCCGTAGATCATCAGGTCGTCGTTGACGTTGTACGACAGATTGAGCGTCCCGGAGAAGGCATCATCGCTGAACGACTCGCGCAGGACGCGGTTGTCAAACAACGGGTTCGCCCACGGCAGGCAGATTGCACCGACCGCCGCAATCGGCGTGCGGAGCAGCGGGTTCGCATTAGACTGGTTGGCCAGAGCGCCGCCGCAAGCAGCCCCGTTGGTACCCAGGTTGTCCTGGAGACCCGACAGGTCCTTGCTGTCACGAGTCCAGCGCAGACCGACGGTAAGGTTCAGCGCGTCCGTGAGATGGACGGTGTTGTGGGTGAACAAGGCGAAGGTATCGCTTTCCACCGAATAGTTGTCGCGAACGCCTTGACCAGTCGAGAACGGAGCCCCAGTCCCGCCCAAGCCGGTCACGGTGCACAGGGCATTGAAGCCCGCTGCCCCCGTAAAGCACGGAATGCGGCCAGGGTAAGGTCCGCCCGGTGCCGTCGCGGTCAGCAGCAACGACAGGTAGTTGTTATATGCCGAGCCGAACAAATAGCTGTCCTGACGCGACAGGTCTTCCGCTGAGAAATAGGCCCCCACGAGCCAGTCGAGACGGTCCGTCGCACCGGCCAGACGGAACTCCTGGCTCAGAGTGTCCAGACCGAAGCCGTAGTCGCCGTCCTGATTGCGATAAAGCAGGTCCATCCCCGAGAAGTCGATGTCCATGCCGTTGACGGCGGACCACGACCGAGCGCCGGTGATCGACGTCAGGGTCGAGCCGCCGAAAGCCTCGAGATCGATATTGGCCTCGACCGACAGACCCATGTCCTCGATTTCCTGGCCCGTGTCGCGGTTCGTGAAGCCCGTACGCGAGAACGGCAGGTACTGGTAGCCCGGTGCCGGACCGAACGAGCCGCCCGTCACGGCCGGACGCACGCCGTTGCCGCCCGACAGGCCGTTGACCAGCATCGCCGTCGGGCCGGACCGGATCTGGACCGCAGTACAGCAGTATTCCTCGCGACGGCTGTAGTCGGCGATCGCACGGATCGAGACCGTATCCGACGGGAGCAGCAGCAGCTGACCGCGGACCGTCCAGAAATCCTGATTCTGGTCATCCAGCGTCGTGCGCGGCCCGACCCCGGTATTGACGTCGTAGAAGCCGTCGCGCTGGCGCGCCGCAACATACAGGCGACCCGCAAGGGTGTCGGTGATGCCGCCGGTGACCGATCCGGCCACGCCCCAGGCACCGAAGTTGCCGCCAGTCACCTCGGCTTCAAAGCCGGGCGTGAACGACGGGCGCTCAGTGATGATGTTGATAACGCCGGCCGAGGTGTTGCGGCCGAACAGAGTGCCTTGCGGCCCTTTCAGGACCTCGATGCGCTGCAGCTCGCCCAGATCACCAAAGCCGACGCCGTTACGCGGACGGTAGATGCCGTCGATCACCACACCGACCGAGCTTTCCAGTCCGGGGTTATCACCCACGGTGCCGACGCCGCGGATACGGGCGGTCGTGATCGACTCATTTGTGGTCGAGGTAACGGTCAGGCCCGGGGTCAGGATCTGCAGGTCCTTGATGTCGCGGACGCCCGCGTCTTCGAGCAGTTCCTCCGACAGGGTCGTGACCACGATCGGCACGTCCTGGAGGCTCTGCTCCCGCTTCTGAGCCGTGACGATAATGTCGTCGACGCGCGAGGGTTCGTCGCCGGCGTCCTGGGCGTAGGCGACACCCGCCCCCGTCCCGAGAATGACCGCGGCCGAGGCCGTGAGACGCAGAAATTGATTAAGGCGCATATCCTACCCCGATTTCCGGTCGCGCCCGACATACGGACGCGCACCGTGTTTCCAACCTGACGAACGATCCGCTGTCGATCACGGATTCTGTCGAAGTTTGGGGTAGATCAAGACATCGTCAATCACAAGGCCTGTCAGGGGTTTGACATCAGTCAGGCGACAGTCTGTGACGAAAAAACGACAGGAAAAAATGACCTTGGGTCAAGGTTCGAACACTGTCTGTCGAGTTAGATCTCCTCGTCGTCTTGCTCGACGACTTCCGGTCGCTTGGCCAGGGCAAGTACAATCGCCCCGACGATGGCGGACAGGATCGAACCCGCCAGGACGCCCATCTTGACCTCGATCTGTTCAGGGGAATCGATCGCGCCGGGAAACGCCAGGGCTCCGATGAACAAGCTCATGGTAAAGCCGACGCCGCACAGGAGGGCCACCCCGTAAACCTGGGCCCAGGAGGCGTTGCTGGGGCGAGCCCCCCAGCCAAGGCGCGTGGCCAGCCAGGCGAAACCGAACACGCCCAGCTGTTTGCCCACGAATAGACCGGCCGCAATTCCGAGAACCAGCGGAGCCAATGCCTGTTCGGTGGTTACCCCCGCGAACGAAACGCCGGCCTTGGCAAAGGCAAAGATGGGAAGGATGCAATAGGCGACGTAGGGATGGAGGTCGTGCATCGCCTCGCGTAGCGGGCTGAGGCTTTCAGGCTCGCGCGGAGTGATCGGGACGATCACCGCAAACGCGACGGCGATCAGAGACGTCGACAGCCCTCCGGCAACCGACAGCCACCACACCAGACCGAATCCGATAACCCAGAAGGGTGACGGGATTGCCCGCTGCCTTGACCATGCCGCTCCGACCACCAGCAGGGCGACCGCCAAGGCGATGGGCATCCAGGCTACGCCCTCAGAGAACAGCACCGCGATCAGAGCGATTGCGCCCAGATCATCTACGATCGCCAATGTCAGCAGGAAGACGCGCAAGGAGGACGGCAGGCCCTTCCCGACAAGAGCAAACACGGCCAGAGCAAACGCAATGTCTGTTGCCAGGGGAATCGGCCAGCCCTGGATGGGGCCCGATAACCAGGTCGCCACCACCAAATAGGCGATGCCTGGGGCTATCATGCCGCCCAGCGCCGCCATGACCGGCGTCACCAGTTTTTTGGGATCACTGAGCTCGCCACGTAGAATTTCATATTTAATTTCAAGGCCCACAACAAGGAAGAACAGGGCCATCAGCCCTTCCTTGATCCACTCCGAGACGGACATCTCCAGCCGCAGGGGACCCAATTGAAGGAGTTGTTCCCCCTTCAGCACGTAGAAGTAGGTTTCCGCCCAGGGTGAGTTGGCCACAACCAGAGCCGCCAACGCGGCCAGACCCAGAATGGCCCCTGATGCCGCCTCCGTTTTCAGGAAGTTAAGGGTCCAGCGACGCGGAGAGATAGACTTCGAAATCATGCGCGTTGGTTAGCGATTCCTCCGACGAAAGGCAAAGCTAGCCGCCGGACTTCGCAGCCCGCAGCCGCTGGAAGGCTCGCAAGAGGGCCGGCAGCCCGACAGACAGGAATGCGACGCCCGCGAGCGGCAGGGCGAACTGGCCCATGATCGCCCGCACACCTTCATGCCCGTCGATCTCATCGAGCCTGGAGCCGATCCAGCAATAGATCAGATGCGCCGGCAGGATTCCCAGGAACGTCGCCGACGCATAGGGGACCAGCCGTACGCGCATGACCCCGGCCGCGATGTTGATGAGGTGAAATGGCACGCTGACGACCAGACGCGCGGCCAACACATACGCAAAGGTGTCCTGATCGATACGGGAGCAAATCCGACCCACCAGCCCCTGCTGTGCCTCGATACGACGTTGAAACCAGTCCTGCGCGACCGAACTGCCAACCCAATAGACAACCAGGGCACCGGCGGTGGCCGCTATCGAAGTGGCGATCCCCCCGACCCATGGGCCGAACAGGAATCCGGCCAGAATGGTCACGAAGAAGACTCCCGGCGTCACACTGGCCGTAAGCACGGCAAAGATCGACATCAGCCCCAGCAGACTCAGCAACCAATGTCGGCTGACGAACCGCTGGAGGCCCTGGCCGACCATCTCGATGGCCTCAAACGAAAGGTAGCGGTAGGCCCCGGAGGCAACGACCATCCCCGCCAGAGCCAACACGAACAACAGCGGCCATACGCGACGCCAGGACGGCAATTGCAATCGTCAGCCCTCCCCGGGTCCGTGCCGGTTCCGACGCCCAGCGTCCGGTTTCTGTAGCGCAATCGCAGGGCCTGGGTTAGCGTCAATACACGGTCGGATCGATCCGTCGCAGATAGGATTAAAGACTATGGGACTTGGCTTCGTGGCCGCGATCGTCATCCTGGCGATGATCGTAGCCTTTTCGGTCATCAAGATCGTACCGCAGGGTCGGGAGTTCACTGTCGAACGCTTCGGCAAGTACACACGGACCCTGACACCTGGGATTCACCTCCTGACGCCCTTCGTCGAACGCGTCGGTCGACGCATGAACATGATGGAACAGGTGCTTGATGTTCCGACCCAGGAGGTCATCACCAAGGACAACGCCATGGTGAAGGTCGATGGCATTGTCTTCATTCAGGTCATGGAGGCGGCCCGCGCGGCCTATCGAGTGGACAACCTGCAGTACGCCATCGCCCAGCTTTGCATGACAAACCTCCGTACCGTGGTCGGCTCGATGGAGCTGGACGAAGTTCTGAGCCAGCGCGACTCGATCAACAGCCGACTCCTGACCGTCATCGACGCGGCAACGGAGCCGTGGGGCGTCAAGGCCAACCGGATCGAGATCAAGGATCTGACACCACCGACGGACATCACCAACGCCATGGCCCGTCAGATGAAGGCCGAGCGCGAGCGCCGCGCCGTCATCACCGAAGCTGATGGTGAAAAGCAGGCCGCCATTGCGCGTGCAGAAGGGGCCAAACAGGCCGCCATTCTCGAAGCTGAAGGCCGGCGCGAGGCCGCCTTCCGCGACGCCGAGGCCCGCGAACGCGAGGCCGAGGCCGAGGCCAAGGCGACCGCCATGGTGTCAGAGGCCATCGCGCGAGGCGACGTCAATGCGATCAACTACTTCGTGGCCCAGAAATACGTTGACGCCTTCGCTGAGCTGGCCGCCAGCCCTCAGCAGAAGACCGTGATCGTGCCGGCCGAGATGGGAGCTCTCGTCGGCTCGATCGCCGGGGTCGGAGAACTGGTTGCTATGGCGCGTGACCAACAGTCGGGCCGACCCGCACCGCCGACACCGCCCGCGCGGCGCAGTTCAACCCCTCGTTCGGAGTAGGACATGGACGCTGTCGTTGCCCTGTATGAGGCTCAACCCTTCTGGCTCTGGCTGGCAATCGGTTGCCTGTTCCTGGCCATCGAAGCCGCCTCGGGCACGGAATGGTTGCTATGGCCGGCGGTTTCCGCAGGCGTCGTCGCTGTTGTCACCCTTCTCGCTTCCGGGCTCGGCCTGCCGGTCGAGCTGGCCCTGTTCGCAGGGCTTACCCTGGCCACCACCCTCGCCTCCCGTCGGCTGATAAAGCGCATCAATCCCACAGACCCGGACATCAACGACCGCGCCGCCCGCCTCGTTGGTGAAACCGCAGAGGTCACCCAGGCGTTTGTCGAGGGTCGCGGACGCGTCTTCGTTTCGGGCTCCGAGTGGTCAGCCGTCATCGACGGCGACGGGCCGGCAGTTGGAGAAAATGTCCGAGTTGAGAGTGTGGATGGCTCAAGATTGAAGGTGACATCATGAAGACTCCCCTAGCTGGGCTGGCCGTTGCGGCCACCCTCGCCGTCGCAAGCCCTGCGATGGCTCAAAGCTGTCTGGTGCTTAGCCGAATCGACAACTTCGGGGCGATTCGACTGGGAACGCAGCTCGCCGAAATTCCATCCGACCTGAGCGTCACCGAGCAATGCGAAGCCGGAGTCTCGGTCGGCGTCTGCGTGCTTCGTGACCTCAATGGCGTCACCTACACCCTCTACGACGGCGAGGTGATCTCCAAGTTCGTGTTCGTCGGACAGGGACCCCTCCCTTGGGGTTTTGCTGACGACCAGGATCGAACGGTTGCGGCCAATCTGCTGACGCGTCAGACCGAGCTGAGGGCAACGGGCGTTCTGGACGCAGAGAATCAGGTTCATGTCCGCTCGCGGTTCGGCTGCGGCGAGACGATTTTCGGTCAGGCCTTTGCGCGATATTCAGGTAATCGCCTCGTTGCGGTGGGTCTGGAGATCGACGTCTAGACCCGCGTACGCCTCACGGTCGCTCGACAAATTCACGCCAGCCCCGGTAGTCGGCGATTGCCAGCATTTCAGTGTCGCCGGATGTGTCGCCATAGGCCGCCGCCAGACGAATCCCGGGGCCGAAGGCGTCGCGTAAGCGAACGACCTTCTCGGCAGCACGGCAGTTGGGGGTCGCAAACCCACCCGTCAGGCGGTCGTCCACCCTTTCCAGCTCGGTCCCCAGCAACAGATCCGCACCCAGTCGGTCGGCGAATGGCCGGACGGTCAGGCTCGGAGATGCCGTCACGATGACGCGGGTCGCCCCGGCCCGGCCCCAGGCCTCCCAGCACTTCAGAGCATCCGGGCGCATGAATCGGCCCCAGACCTCATCGGCAAATTGCCGGGCCTCTTCAGCCACGACAGTTGCCGATTGCCCCGCCAGGAAAGTCCGCGTCGCAGCCGCCTTCAATCGTCCGCGGTCCCGGCGGACGGGATAGGTGATCAGCTCGGGTAGCAGCGTCATCAACCCTGAAAGATATCTCGAACTTCCAGACCTGTGCCTGAGGAACGACGTGTAACTATCTTGAATTGTCAACGTTCCATCAAAATCGAATGCGACGACCTGAGGGGACTGGCCAAGCGCCTGTTCAGTCTCCATTTAGGCTTTATCCTGATGATGGAATCCAAGATGACGAGCCACCCGGAGGTCGGGGTGGACGATTGTGTTTGGCGTTGTCATTGTTTTGGGAACTTTGCGGCCAGTATCGTACGATAAGGGTCGAGAAGACATGGGGGGTGCCGCAGGGTGCCAGTCCCCGGTGTGAGTAGGACGAGAAGATGACCAAGGCCGCCGGCGGCGAATCCAAGAGCACGCTCTACTGCTCCTTCTGTGGCAAGAGCCAGCACGAAGTCCGAAAGCTGATTGCGGGCCCGACCGTGTTCATCTGCGATGAATGCGTCGAACTATGCATGGATATCATCCGCGAGGAACACAAGACCGGCTTTGTGAAGACCGGCAAGGATGGCGTGCCCTCGCCCAAGGAGATCCGCAAGGTCCTTGATGACTATGTCATCGGCCAGGATCACGCCAAGAAGGTCCTCTCGGTCGCCGTCCACAACCATTACAAGCGCCTCAACCACGCGACCAAGAACAACGACGTCGAACTGGCCAAATCGAACATCATGCTGATCGGGCCAACGGGCTCCGGCAAGACGCTTCTGGCCCAGACCCTGGCGCGAATCATCGACGTGCCCTTCACCATGGCCGACGCCACCACCCTGACCGAAGCCGGCTATGTGGGTGAAGACGTCGAGAACATCGTGCTAAAGCTGCTGCAGGCCGCCGACTACAACGTCGACCGGGCCCAGCGCGGCATCGTCTACATCGACGAAATCGACAAGATCAGTCGCAAATCGGACAATCCCTCGATCACGCGGGACGTCTCCGGCGAAGGCGTCCAGCAGGCCCTGCTCAAGATCATGGAGGGCACGGTAGCTTCGGTGCCGCCCCAGGGCGGGCGCAAACACCCGCAACAGGAATTCCTGCAGGTCGACACCACCAACATCCTGTTCATCGTCGGCGGGGCGTTTGCCGGGCTCGAGCGCGTGATTTCGGCTAGAGGCGAAGCGGCCTCCATCGGCTTCGGGGCCAAGGTCAAGGAGCTGGACGAGCGCCGCACGGGCGACATTCTGCGCGGTGTCGAGCCGGACGATCTGATGCGGTTCGGCCTGATCCCCGAATTCATCGGGCGCCTGCCCGTGCTGGCAACCCTGGAAGACCTGGACGAGGAAGCTCTGGTCAAGATCCTGACCGAGCCCAAGAACGCCTTGGTCAAACAGTATGGTCGCCTGTTTGAGATGGAGAACGTCACCCTGACGTTCACCGACGACGCCCTGTCGGCGGTGGCCAAGAAGGCCATTACCCGCAAGACCGGCGCGCGCGGCCTGCGGTCAATCCTGGAAGGTATCCTGCTCGAAACCATGTTCGAGCTGCCAACCTTCGAGGGTGTCGAAGAGGTCGTGGTCAATGCCGAGGTTATCGAGGGGCAGGCCCAGCCCCTGCTCATCTACTCTGAGAAGCGCAAGGCCGACGGCGCGGCCTGACACGGGCGTCAAGGCTCCACGAATCGACCAATGAGGTTGGCGTTACCGCCTGCGACCGCCATGACGGCGGACTGCAGGAATGTGCGGAGCCAGGTGCACGCCAGCCTTGGCGCTCTACGAACGGGTGCCGTTTGCGAAACCCTGACATCCGGGCAGATCTTGGAACAAGCGACAGATGCCGAAGCCGTCATGCCGGGAGGCGGGCGCCAGGACCAAGACCCTCACCGGCTAAGGATAGGGCCGGTCACCTCGGCACCGGCCGGCCTTCGCCATCGCGGTTTTCCCGGACAACCCGAGGCCTTGACGACACGCCCGGTGACAGAGCGGCCCTGAAATCGACCCCTCGGACAATTGCCACTTGCGTTATGCTGCAATGCAATGTCCTTTCCATTCCCGGGCACGCTTCCCGGGATCGCCATGAAAAAGATCGAAGCCGTCATCAAACCCTTCAAGCTCGACGAGGTGAAGGAGGCCCTTCAGGACATTGGCGTCCAGGGCATGACTGTCGTCGAAGCCAAGGGCTACGGTCGCCAGAAGGGGCATTCCGAGCTGTATCGTGGTGCCGAATACGTCATCGATTTCCTGCCCAAGCTGAAGATCGAGATCGTCGTGCCTGACGACATGGTCGCCGCCGCAACCGACGCCATCATCGCTTCGGCCCGCACCGGCAAGATTGGCGATGGCAAGATCTTCGTGACCGATGTCGTGGACGTCATCCGCATCCGGACCGGTGAAACCGGTTCACAAGCCATCTAGCCTACCCATGGGTCGCTCCAGCGGCCCTTTTTTCAATTCCCTCCCCAGCCGATACGGATTCCCTCCAGATGAGCTCAGCCAAAATTCTTAAGCAAATCCAGGATGAAGAGATCCGCTACGTTGATCTACGCTTCACCGACCCGCGCGGTCAGTTGCAGCACGTCACCTTTGATATCGGTATGGTCGACGAGGACTTCCTGGAAGAAGGCACCATGTTCGACGGGTCGTCGATCTCGGGTTGGAAGGCCATCAATGAGTCCGATATGCTGCTCAAGCCGGACCTGACGACCGCCTACGTAGATCCTTTCTATCAACAGGCCACGCTGTTTCTGTTCTGCGACGTCCTGAACCCCGACACCGGCGAACCCTACAACCGCGATCCGCGCTCGATGGCCAAGAAGGCCCTGGCCTACATTCAGTCCGCCGGCGTGGGCGATACGGTCTATTTCGGTCCGGAGGCCGAGTTCTTCGTCTTCGACGACGTGCGCTGGTCGACCGCGCCCGAGAACACCGGCTACAGCTTCGACTCCATCGAACTGCCGTCCAACAGCGGCAAGGCCTATCCCGAAGGCAACCTCGGTCACCGCCCCGGCCCCAAGGGCGGCTATTTCCCGGTCAATCCGGTCGACAGCGGACAGGATCTGCGCGGTGAAATGCTGGCGGTCATGGGCGAATTGGGACTGGAGCCGGAAAAGCACCATCACGAGGTAGCTCCGGCCCAGCATGAATTGGGACTGAAGTTCGCTGATCTGCTGACCATGGCCGATCGGATGCAGCTCTATAAATACGTCATCCACAACGTAGCAGCCGCCTACGGCAAGTCCGCGACCTTCATGCCCAAGCCGATGTTCGGCGACAACGGCTCGGGAATGCACGTCCACCAGTCGATCTGGAAGGCCGGCAAGCCTCAGTTCGCCGGGGACAAATATGCCGGCCTGTCCGACCTGTGCCTCTGGTACATCGGCGGCATCATCAAACACGCCAAGGCGATCAATGCCTTCGCCAACCCCACCACGAATTCCTACAAGCGTTTGGTGCCGGGCTACGAGGCCCCGGTGAAGCTGGCCTATTCGGCACGCAACCGCTCAGCCTCGATCCGGATTCCTTGGGTGTCATCACCCAAGGCCAAGCGTATCGAGGCCCGCTTCCCTGACCCGATGGGCAACCCCTACCTGACCTTCGTGGCACTGCTGATGGCTGGCCTTGATGGTATCGAGAACCGGATCGATCCCGGGCCCGCCATGGACAAGAATCTGTACGATCTGCCGCCGCAGGAGCGCAAGAACGTACCTGAAGTCTGCGGCTCGCTGCGCGAAGCGCTGGAGTCGCTGGACCAGGACCGAGCCTTCCTCAAGAAGGGCGGCGTCATGGATGACGACTTCATCGACGCCTACATCGATCTGAAGATGGAAGAGGTTGCCCGCCTGCAGCTACACCCCCATCCGGTCGAATTCGATATGTACTACAAGTGCTAGCCAGGTTGTCCTAAACGGACAGAAACGCGCCCCGGTCCTCGACCGGGGCGTTTTCGCATCAAATCCCCAGCGTCCCGCGATAGGTTGGGTGGACCACGTCGGCCCATTCCGGATGTTTCTTGAGGTAGCCCGCAAAAAACGGGCAGACCGGTAGGAGTACCAGCCCTCGCGCCTTGACATCGGCCAGGACGTGCCGGGCCAGACGGCTGGCGATACCACGGCCTTCCAGGGCAATCGGCACCAGGGTCTCCGTCACCATCAGCCCGCCCTGGACCAGATTATAGGTCACGACCGCCGTCTCTCCCTCGACGTCAAGGGCGTAGCGTCGGCTCTCCGTCTCGTCGCGGATATCGGGGTCGAGCTCGCTCATGATACCTCCGCCGGAATGTCGATGTCGCACAGGGAAAAATCGGCACCGCGCGCGGCCCTCACCTGCGCGATGAGGTCCTGGAATGTCTGGCTGGTCGTCGACAGGACCCGTGCGGTCGGGCGCTCGGCCTCAGGTATGTCGGACGCCACCTGGACCCGCGTCATAACGTCAGGCTCAGCCACGGCTCCCGACGGATCGGTCCCGTGATTGAGGGCTCGAACCACGTCCAGGCCCACGATCGCCCGGCCCCAGACGGTGTAACGCTTGTCCAGGCTCGGATAGGCCTGACGCATGATAAAAAACTGGCTGTTGGCGCTGTTGTTATCTTCGTCGCGCGCCATGCCGGCGACGCCGGGGCAGTAGGTGGCCCAACCGTGGACCTTTCCATCGCCCGTCTGGCTCATTAGGGCGTCAGGCTGGCTGATGACCGGCATGGACCCCATGAAGCCCAGGACCGAACCCATCGGGCTGGCGACTGGGGCAAAGCCCATGGCTCCATCTCGGCGGAATGTGAACTCGGCATCCAGATCGGGATAGGCACTCTGACCTTCGCCCCAAAGGGCGCGATCCGCGCCTCGGCTCAGCGGATCACCCGTCTGAGCCATGAACCAGTCGATGACCCTATGAAATCGCTGATTGTCGTAGAACCCGTCACGCGCCAGCCGGCGCACCCTCTCAACGTGGTTCGGCGCGATTTCGGGGGCCATTTCCACGAGAATCCGGCCGCGGCTGGTATCAATGACCAACAGGTTTTCGGCTGGAACTGTGCGCCATGCCGCCGCCGGAATACTGGGTACCTCGGTTGCAGGTGCCTCGCCACCGGCGTCCTGGGCCAGGACCGGGCCTGGAAACGCCAGGGCCGCCATCACTCCCAACAACAGTCGCGTCTTCATCCGCCGATCCCCTGGACTAGTTCTCAATATCCGAAGGCAGAGAGAGGTCACAAACGGAGAACCGCGTGCCTCGGGCCGCCCTTTGCTCATCAACCAGCTGAGCGAATCTCGGCGAACTCACATCCAGCACCCGCGCGACCGGACGTTCAGCCGCCGGAATGTCCGATGCGATACGCACGCGTGTCATCCGATCGCGCTGGTCCACGGGCACCAGTCCCGACACCGGATCTCCGGTCTGCAAGAGATTGACCGCGTCCATTGACCCAATGACGCGCCCCCACACCGTGTACTGACCGTTCAGGCTCATGTTCGGGGCGGTCATGATGTAGAACTGGCTATTGGCCGTGTTGATGTTCTGGGCCGTACGCGCTGCCCCGACCACACCGGGGCAGAACCAGGCGGTGGCGTCGACCCGGCCATCCCGCGTTGCGAACATCTGACCGTCAGGCTGGGTCTGAACAGGCAGGGGTCCGAACAGGCCGAGCTGTACGCCGCCCGGGCGCGTGAAGCCTCGATCGGTTCCGGTCACCTCGGCATAGGGAAGCTCGCCCCCCCGACGAAAGCTGAATTCGGCGGCCATATCCGGCAGGTCGCTTCCACCCTCCCCGGTGCCCTGGGGATCACCCGTCTGGGCCATGAAGCCAGCCATCACCCGATGGAACGACACGCCGTCATAGAATCCACGCCGCGTCAGGACCCGCATCCGCTCGACGTGACCGGGCGCGGCCTCGGGAACCATCTCGATCAGAATGCGGCCACGAGTGGTTTCGATAACCAGAAGGTTGTCGGGGTCGATCGTTCGCCAGTCACTGGACTGGGCCAGAACAGGGGTCGACAGGACCGCGAAGGCGGAAATGAGGCAGGCTAGCAAACGCATAACTCAGGCTTTCAGCTTGGCGCGAACGGCGCGCGCGATTTCAGGCGGGACAAACCCTTCGATATCGCCGTTCAGCCTTGCAATCTCCTTGACCAGCCGAGAGGCAATAGCCTGGTGGCGGGGGTCGGCCATGAGAAAGACCGTCTCGATTTCGTCGTTCAGCTTCTGGTTCATGGCCGTCATCTGGAACTCATATTCGAAGTCGGCAACGGCCCGCAGCCCACGAATGATGACGGCGGCCCCGACCTCTTCGGCAAAGTGCATCAGCAGGCTTTCGAAGGGACGGATTTCGATAATCGTGCCGTTGCCCATCGACTGCACCGCCGTTTGCAACATCGCGACACGCTCGTCGGTCGTGAACAGGGGGCCCTTGTCGTCATTGCGGGCGACACCCACGACCAGCTTGTCGACGAGCTTCACCGCTCGACCGATGATGTCCAGGTGTCCGTTGGTGACGGGATCGAAGGTTCCCGGATAAAGACCGATGCGCAAAGGTGTCCTCCGGTGGATCGCCTGTCATCTCTGTCTAGCACGGATTGGCCGGTGGCCTAGATGGCCTCCACCGGATTGGCGGCCCAGGCCGCCTTAAGCCATTCGATCACGCGTGGATCAGTATTCAGCCGCGTTTGGTCGATGGTCGAAACGGGTGCCGCCGCGGTTGAACTGTTGCAGATGAAGGCCCCATCAAAACGCCCCACCTCATCCAAGCGCACCGGGCGCGTCTCGCTATTCAGGCCTACAGCCATCAGGCCCCGCTCGATCAGGGCCTGCCCGGTTCCGGCAAGCATCGGCGCGCGCGGCCAGATCACTGACTGGCCCTCGATGAAGCCGATGTTCCAGATGCTGCCCTCGGAGATCAGTCCATCGGACGCAACGAACAGGGCGTCGTCGAAACTCGCCGTCCGGGCCTGCCGTGCTGCGCGGATCAGGCCAAAGGTCGCCGCGTGTTTGAGGTGCGGGACCTCGCGTTGGTAGGCCTGACTTTGCAGACGCAATGGCCCACGCAGCTCCGGCAGCGGGCCGGACACCCGCACCAGCACACTGGGGCGTCCCTTGGCGTCGACCCGCCGCGGCGTGATCGTCGGCAGGAACAGCTGGACGCGAACCGACAATCGCTCGTCGCGCCCGGCCAAGGCCGTGCGAATGAACTCGCGCAGCCGTGCATCTGGAACGGACTGTCCGAACAACTCCAGCGACGACGACGCCAGTCGCGACAGATGCAGGTCCAGTCCCCTCACCCCGCCCGGCTCATGCTGGAAGGTGGTGAAGGCGGCGTAATTCGAAACCAGCGCCGCCGAGAGATCTTCGACGGTCGCCGGCGCGCCGTCGATGTGAACCGTCTCAATCACTCAGTGTCGTCGCCAGGCGGCGTCGGCTCGACACCCTCGATGTCGCCTTCATCCTCGCCCGAGTCCGGAAGGCGCTCGACCGACACCACCTTCTCGCCATCAGCAGTGCGGAACACGGTGACGCCCTGGCTGGTGCGGCCGACGATGCGGATCTGATCGACCGGCGTGCGGATCATCTGACCGCCCGAGGTGACCAGCATCAGGTCGTCCGAATCTTCGACCGGGAAGCTGGCCGCCAGCCGGTCGCCCGCCCGCCCGCCCAGGCCATGGGCCGTCAGCCCCAGGCCGCCACGCCCGGTGCGCCGATATTCATAGGCCGACGACCGCTTGCCGAAGCCCGTCTCGGTGATGGTGAGGATGAACTGTTCAGCCGCGCCCATTTCCGCAATCCGTTCGACCGACAGGACCGCGTCCTCGCCGGCGTCATCGGCCTCATCGGTCGTGGCGACGCCATCATCCTCGTCTTCGCCCAGCGCGCGGCGCATGGCGTTGGCGTGCTTGACGTAGGCATTGCGCTCTTCCGGCGTCGCCTCAAAGCGGCCAAGCACGGCCATCGAGATGACCTCGTCGCCGGCTTGCAGCCGCACGCCACGCACGCCGGTCGACTTGCGACCCTTGAACACGCGCACATCGTCGGCTTTGAACCGGATGGCCCGGCCCAGAGCCGTCGTCAGCATCACGTCGTCCTCAGCCGTACACAGCGACACCCCGACCATGGAATCGCCGTCGTCCAGATCCATGGCGATCTTGCCGGCGCGATTGACGCCCGCGAAATCGCTCAGCTTGTTGCGGCGCACGTCGCCCGAGCGGGTGGCGAACATGATGTCGTAGCTGTCCCAGATCGCCTCGTCTTCCGGCAGCGGCAGCACGTTCATGATCGAGTCGCCCGGCTCGATCGGCAGCAGGTTCACGAAGGCCTTGCCACGCGCATTGGCGGCGCCCAGCGGCAGCCTCCAGACCTTGAGCTTATAGGCCTTTCCGTTGGTAGCGAAGAACAGCACCGGAGTGTGGGTCGAGGCCGAGAACACGCCGACGACGGCGTCCTCGTCCTTCATCCGCATCCCCGCCTTGCCCTTACCGCCCCGGTGCTGGGTCCGATAGTCGGCCAGGGCCGTACGCTTGACATAGCCGCCGTGGGTCACGGTCACGACCATGTCGTCGCGCGGGATCAGATCTTCGTCTTCCAGTTCGAAATCGCCCTCGACGATCTCGGAGCGGCGCGGCACGGCGAATTCGGCGCGTACCCGGATCAGGTCTTCGCGCACCACCGCCAGGATGTTGGCGCGGTCCGACAACAGCGTCAGACGCTCCTGGATGTCGGCGGCCACCTCGCGGGCTTCGTCGAAGATTTCGTCGCGGCCCAGGCCGGTCAACCGGCTGAGCGTCAGGGCCAGGATGGCGCGCGCCTGTTCGTCGGTCAGGCGCAGCTTGTCACCCTCGATCACGACCGAGCGCGGATCGGCGATCAGCTCGATCAGGGCCATCATGTCCCCGACCGGCCAGGCCTTGGCCTGAAGCTGTTCGCGGGCCTGGGCCGGATCGCGAGCCGCCCGGATCAGGGCCACGACCTCGTCGATATTGGCCACCGCCAGACCCAGGCCGACCAAGACGTGGCCCCGGTCCCGCGCCTTGGACAGCTCGAACTTGGTGCGCCGGATCACCACCTCTTCGCGGTGCTCCAGGAAGATTTCGAGCAGCTTTCTGAGGCCCATCTGCTCGGGCCGGCCACGGTTCAGCGCCAGCATATTGACGCCGAACGAGCTTTGCAGGGCGGTGAAGCGATAGAGCTGGTTCAGAACCACATCGCCGGACGCATCGCGCTTCAGCTCGACGACGACGCGCATCCCCTGGCGGTCGGACTCGTCGCGTACGTCCGAGACGCCCTCGATCCGCTTTTCACGCACCAGTTCGGCGATGCGCTCCTGCAGCGTGGCCTTGTTCACCTGGAACGGGATCTCGGTGATGATGATGGCTTCGCGGTCCTTGCGGATGGTCTCGATCGTCGCCTTGCCGCGCACGATCACCGAGCCGCGCCCGGTCATCAGCGCATTGCGCGCGCCGGTCCGGCCCAGGATCTCGCCGCCGGTCGGAAAGTCCGGCCCGGGCACCATCTCAAGAAGGGTCTCGGTCCCGACTTCAGGGTCGTCCAGCAGAGCCAGACAGGCGTCGATGACCTCGCCCAGATTGTGCGGCGGGATGTTGGTGGCCATGCCCACCGCGATGCCGCCGCCGCCGTTGACCAGCAGGTTCGGATAGCGCGCCGGCAACACCACCGGCTCCATACGGCTGCCATCATAGGTCTCGCGGAAGTCGACCGTATCCTTGGCGATGTCGTCGATCAGGGCCTCGGCGGCCTTGGTCATGCGGCTTTCGGTATAACGCATGGCCGCCGGCGGATCGCCGTCGACCGAGCCGAAGTTGCCCTGGCCGTCGACCAGCAGCAGCCCCATCGAGAACGGCTGGGCCATCCGCACCAGGGCGTCATAGATCGCGCTGTCGCCGTGCGGGTGATAGCGACCCATCACGTCACCGACGATGTTGGCCGATTTGACGAACTTCTTGTCGTGGGTCCGCCCCTCCTCGTGCATCGCATAGATGATGCGTCGGTGCACGGGTTTGAGGCCGTCGCGCGCGTCCGGCAGGGCGCGGCTGACGATCACGCTCATGGCGTAGTCGAGGTAGGATTTCTTGAGCTCATCCTCGATGGCGATCGGGGCGATGCCGCCCACGCCGGCGGGCGAGCCGTGGTCTTCAGTTTCGTCGGTCAAAGGAAGTTTTTCTAAGCAGAATCGGAGCGTTCAGCGCTGCTAAAGTGTTAGCATTTATGCGCCCGCAGCGCAAAAACCAGCTCACTCCGGAAGGGAGGCCAGATATGCCCCACAAGTCGCTGTTTTGCAGTATTTTTTCGATCGGCCTTATGGGTTGCAGCGCCCTCAGCCTGGACCCGGCCGATCAGCGGGACCAGTCCCTCCCCCAGGTCGCCCCGGCTGCACCCGTGACAGCCGCCTTGCACGGTGCCGATGGGACCTCTGCCGGACAGGTCACACTGCGGACCGGACCGCAAGGCCTTCTCCTCGCTGTAGAGGGAGAAAACTGGCCGGAAGGCTGGCACGGGGTTCACCTCCATGCCGTCGGAACCTGTGAGGCTCCATCATTCTCGAGCGCCGGCGGCCACCTCAATCCCCCCGATACGCCTCATCCACACGGCCTGCTTAACTGGGCCGGCGGCCCGGACAGCGGCGACCTCCAGAACGTCTATGCCCATGCCGACGGCACGGCCCGGGCCGAGCTGTATCTCGCCCGAAGCGCTGCTCTCGACCTCGGGGCGGCATCCCGCACCGCGGGCCTCGCCCTGATCGTTCATGCCAACCCTGACGACCACGTCTCACAGCCCATCGGCGGTGCCGGTCCCCGGATCGCCTGCGCGGTGCTCTACCCGTCGTCGGTACCCCGGCAGGATTGACAAACCGGGGTGTTGAACAGCCACATCTCCCAATGGCCCTGTTCGTCGGTGATCCTCTCCCTGCCCTGCGCCTGCCCGGCGGTAGCAATCCTTCCTATGCGGTGGACACGGCAGGTGGACGGTACGTCGCACTCGGATTGCTCAGCGGGGCCCAGGACGATGCCGTCGAGGCCGGGATCGCCCTGATCGAGGCTAATCGACAGCGGTTCAATGACATCCACGCCTGCATCTTCGGGATCGTGCCGGACCTGCCCAGATGGCGCGAACGCTGTCGCGATCAGGTCCCGGGGGTACGCTGGCTGTTCGACAAGGACGGTGCAGTCGCCAAATCCCTGTCCGGACAGGCCGAGCCGACGTGGCTGCTCCTGGACCCGACCTTGCGTGTATTGACACGCTCGGGACCCGAACGGTCCCAGAGCGTCCTGGAAGACGTATCGAGCCTGCCCCCGCCAGATCTGCACATGGGGACGCAGGCCTTCGCGCCGGTTTTGCTCATTCCTCGGATCTTTGAACCGGACTTCTGCGAGGCGCTGATCGACACCTACGGCACACTTGGCGGCGAGCCCTCCGGGTTCATGCGCGAAATTGACGGCGTAACCCGCCTTTTGAGCGATACCCGGCACAAGCGCCGGTCGGACGCCTTGCTGCCTGAAGGTGATCTCCGAGAACGGGTCCGCGCCCGCATAATTCGACGGCTCGTGCCGCAGATTCAGAGAGCGTTTCAGTACAGTGCGACACGCATGGAACGGCACCTAATCGCCTGTTATGACAGCGAAACCGGAGGCTATTTCCGACCGCACCGTGACAATACAACCAAGGGCACAGCGCATCGCCGGTTTGCCGTGTCGATCAATCTCAACCAGGACTTTGACGGCGGTGAACTGCGGTTTCCGGAATACGGATCAAGGACCTACCGCCCTCCGCTGGGTGGTGCGGTCGTGTTTTCCTGCTCATTGTTGCACGAGGCGACGTCGGTGACGCGGGGCAAGCGTTATGCCTTCCTGCCGTTCCTATACGACGACGACGCGGCGCAGATCCGGGAAGCCAATCTCAAATACCTGGACCCGGCCTTGCTGGAAGCCGGGACTACACCCGGCTAGCTGGCCCCTACCCCGGCGCGCAGCCGCCGTTCGGCCAGCGCCACCAGACCCACACCGGCCAGGGCGATGGTGCCGCCCATCATGATCTGGGGCGTAAGAACGTCGCCCATCAACCCAACGCCAATCACCACGGTCACCAGCGGTGTCGCCAGCAGATAGGGTGTTACGCGCCCCGCCTGGCGTCGCTGGACCAGCCAGAACAACAGAGCGGTTGCAGACACCGACGACACCAGTCCTGCCCAGATGACCGAGGCCCAGACAAGCAGCCCGGAGGCCTGCATGGCCGCGACCTGTCCGTCCTCGAACAGCCATGAGCCTAGCAACATGGTCGGTGCCGTCACCAGCGCCAGCAACCCCTGCATGGTGAGAGGCGAGACGCCCTGCATCCGTCGCGCCAGCACCGTACAGCCCGCCCAGGCCAGCCCCGCCGTCAGTCCCAGGATGATCGGGATCGCATCACGCAGCGCGCGTGCGTCCAGAGTCATCCAGGCTACACCCACGAAGGCGATGATCAACCCGGCCACAGCCATCCGCGGAAGTCTCTCGCCGAGCACGACGTACGAAATCAGGGCGGTGAACGGGATCCACATCTGCTGGGCCACAACGAACGGGCTTAGATCCTCGGCCAGCCAGTAGCCGACATAGATCAGTCCGAAATGAATTGGTCCGCCGAGGACGAGCAGGAGCGCAAGGCTCTTCCAGTCAGGAACCCTGAATCTCAGGAACGGCACCAGCACCACAGCCGCCAACGAGAACCGCAAGCCAACAACCAGCAGGGGCGGCATGACCTCGGTCGCCACCTTGGCCGCAGCATTGTTGATGCCCCAGATAACGACAATGGCCACGATGGCCGCGATCTCGCTGCCACTCAGGCCTTCTGAGGGTTGAGACGCAGTTGTGCCCACCCCTCCTCTTGCCACAGGACGGCCGGCCCGTATCGTCACGACGGGTGACGTTGCGTTTCGCGTCGAAAATGAACGGAGATTTTGGGTATGAAAGTCGCTGCCGCTATTCTCGCCCTGTCAGTCTTGACGGTCGGGGCGCCCCCGGCAGACGCCCAAACCCACATAGCCACCATGATCGCCTCGCCCGCACCTCTTGAACTGGACGATCCGCGTCCGCGCGTCTTTGTGGCTGGTTCGATCAATATGGGCCACACCCGGGATTGGCAGTCAGAATTCGCAGACGCTTTGGCCGACATGGATGTCATCATCCTCAATCCGCGTAGAGCCGATTGGGATTCCTCCTGGCGTGCCGAAGCGGACGAACCGGAGTTTCGACGGCAGGTGGAATGGGAACTGCAGGCGCTGGAAAGCGCCGACGTCATCGTCATGTATCTGGACCCTGGCTCCCAAAGCCCGATCTCGCTGCTGGAACTGGGCCTGTACGCGCGATCAGGGCGTTTGATCCTGCTGTGTCCTCCAGGCTTCTGGCGCAAGGGCAACGTTGACATTACCGCTGAGTTCTATGGTGTGCGCGCCGTCGACACCTTCGAGGCCCTGATCGCTGAGGCCCGTCAGGCTCTGGCCGACGGCTAGAACTCAGGCTTGGCAATCATCAGCCAGTAGATGCCCAGAACCGCCGCAAACGCCGGCCAGCCGAGGATGAACCAGATCCGGTACAGGCGGTGATAGGCACCCGGCAGCGGCCCGCCCTCGACGACCGCACGTTCAGCCAGGCGCTTCAGACGCAACTGGATCGCCACCACCGGCAACCAGCACAGCCCGGTCAGCAGATAGAGCCCATAGGCCGCCGTCAGCCACGGCTCGGTCAGGCTGTAGCCCTGCATCATGATCAGGACCAGACCCGAGATCGGCTGGACCACCACCGCCGTCGCGGTAAAGACATAGTCAGCCAAGACCACGATCCGGGCCACTGCCGCCACTGTCGTCGGCTCGCCGCTGGCATGGCCTCGGAGCATGAAAAAAGCGATGCCGGCTCCGGTCCCGAACAATACCGCGCCCGACAGGATGTGGATCATCTTGACCAGCAGATAGGCCGTCATCGCCGATCATCCGTCGCCGCCACGAACAGGCACAGAACCATCATCGGCAGGACCTTGAGCCATGGCCCCAGCGGATCCAGCCACAGTTGCGGTGCCCAGATGGTGGCACCGACCAGATAGCCAAGGGTCGCCGCGACCATCGCCAGCGACACCATTCGTGTCCACGACCTCACCCACAGCGCCAAGCCCATGATCACATCGAACCATCCGCCCCAGAAGGTACCATGCCAGGCCAGGGCCTCGCCGAAACCAGCGGTAACGAGGTGCTGCTTTGCCGCCTGGAATCCTGGCCCCAAAGTGACCAGCCCGGTGACGATCCAGAACAGACCGAGCACCACCACGGCCAGCGGCCGCACGAAATAGAGCCGCGCCTGCCAGCGGTCTGCTGTCGATGCAGAATCGGCAGCCAGAATGGCATCGAACCCTCGTGGCGAAACCCCAGTCGCGGCCGTCAGGTCCTCCGACGTGCCGCCCGCCGCGCCATGCGCCATCTGCCGAACCGAGGTCGTGCGAAATGACGAGGACCATCCCAGGAGACCCAACCCATCCCCGATCTTGACCGCCGGCCAGGCCAGCCATTCGGGAATGCGGATAATCGGTGCTGGCGGGAGGCCCAGCCAACCTCGCAGGGCCAGCAGAAGCCGGCGCTGGGTCACCACATCGGGTCCGCCGACATCGAAGGTTCGGCTCGACGGCGCGCCCGGCTCGGCCAGCTGAACCGTAGCGGCGCACAGGTCGGCCATGGCGACGGGCCGAAACGTCTGATCGCCGCCCAGCACCGGGATCGCTCCGGGAAAGGCCGCCAACCCGCGTAGCATGGCTGTGCCGCCGTAGCTGGCCCGCGCCATTACCAGCGACGGCCGCAAGATGATCCAGTCCAGACCGGAGGCGGCGACCCGCCGCTCCATCTCGGCTTTTGAGCGGGCGTAGGCGGTTCCGGCCTCATCATCGGCCCCGGCGGCGGAAACATGGATCAGCCGCCGCAAATCCGCCGCCTCGCAAGCGGCGATCAGGGCGCTGGGGCCTTCAACATGGGCCACGGCATGGCTATCGCCCGGGCCGTCCTGGAGCACGCCGACGCAATTGATCACAGCGTCCACCCCGTCGAGCAGCGGCTCCCAGGCCTTCAGCTCGGTCAGGCTGGCGAACTCGGCCCGAACCCAGTCGTATCCCGGTGCCAACCGACGCGCCGCCTCGGGTCGGCGTGCGCCCGCGCGGACCGTCCAGCCGGCGCTAGCGAAGGCCGCAGCCAGATGCCCGCCGATGAAGCCCGAAGCCCCGAGAATCAGAACCGTGCCCGCCATGGGCCGAGCGTGCCGCGATTCTGGCTGCCCCACAGCCGGCGCTAGAGCAGGTTTCGCCCGTCGAAAACCGTCGGCTCCAGTGTATTGGGCTCAATTCCAGCCAGGGTTCGGACATTGACCGCGACCGAGTCCGATCCATCGCGGTTCTTGCCGAAGGCGAAGGCCTCGACGCCGCAGTCTTCGCAGAATCGGTGATCGATAACTTCCCGGTTGAACCGGTAGGATCGCAGCTTGTCCTCGCCGGTCAGCAAGCGAAACCGGTCCGGTGTGGTGAAGGTCAGCTGAAACCCCTTGGCGTAGCAGTGGGTGCAATTGCAGGCGATCAGGGGCGTCATGGCCAGATCCGCCTCGAAGGTCACCGCGCCGCAATGGCAGGCCCCTGAATAGGTCATCAGCTCGCTCATCACGCATCCTCCAAGAGCAGCACGCCGGGGGCCGCCTTCAACGCCCCACGCAAGGCCGCGTCGAGCCGGTAGCGACCCGGCAGTCGCATCTCCACCTCCGTCTGGCCTTGGAGCGCCGCCACCAGGGTGATCTCTCCGCCGCGCTCGGCTTCAGCGGGGCGGAGCCGCGCCTTGATCGAGTCAATCTGGACAGTTCCGGGTGACACGACGACGCGCAAGCCTTCGGCACCGTCGACTACCGTGGCGATCGGCTGGGCATCGTCCCCGAACCAGCGAACCTCGCCGTCGGTCGCCTTGGCGCGCACGCGAAGCGTCACAGCGGCACCCGGCTCCAACACGTCCCGACATTTGCGAAGCTGCTCGGGTGGGAACAGCACCTCGAACTCTCCGGTCGGATCGGAAAAGGCGACGAAGGCGAATTTTTCCCCGGTGCGCGCCGAGGCCCGCTCCTGACGACGCCGGACGACACCGGCCATCAGAAACGCCTCGTGACCGTTCTCGGCCTGCGGCAGGGCTTCGGCAAACAGGGTCACGCGCTTTTTGCGCAGGACACTGATCATGTCCTCCAGAGGGTGGCCCGACAGGTAATAGCCGACTGCCGAAAACTCTTCGTCCAGGCGATCCGGCCCGATCCAGTCCTCGACGGCGGCCAGGCGCGGCCGCGCGGCATCGGCCTGATCTTCGCCAAACAAACTAACCTGAGAGGAGGCCCGCTCAGCCGCCATCGACTGGGCATGGGCAATCAGAATGTCAGCACATTCGACCAGTTGCCGGCGATTGGGATGGATGGAATCGAAGGCTCCGGCGCGCGCCAGGTTTTCGATCGCCCGCTTATTGACGGCCCGCGGGTCGATCCTTTCCAGGAAATCGAAGATGTCGGTAAAGGGTCCGCCCTCCTCCCGGGCCTGGACGGCCGAGCGCATCGCCTCCATTCCGACGTTGCGGATGGCACCCAGGGCATAGAGCACCTCACCGTCCGCCACGTCGAAATCCGCCATCGACCTGTTGATGTCAGGCTGGCGCACCGGCACATCGAAACGACGGGCGTCCTGGTAGAACACCGCCAGCTTGTCGGTATTGGCCGCATCCAGCGACATCGAGGCCGCCATGAATTCGACCGGGTGATTGGCCTTCAGGTAGCCGGTTTGGAACGAAATCAGCGCATAGGCCGCCGCGTGTGACTTATTGAAGCCATAGCCCGCAAACTTGGCCACCAGTTCAAAGATGAAGTCGGCCCGCTCCGGATCGACACCCTGGGCCCGGGCCCCCTCCATGAAGCGGACCTTTTGCTTGGCCATCTCCTCGGGCTTCTTTTTGCCCATGGCACGCCGGAGCAGGTCGGCTTCGCCCAGGCTATATCCCGACAGGATCTGGGCAATCTGCATCACCTGTTCCTGATAGATGATGACCCCGTAGGTCTCGGTCAGAACGGGTTCGAGACTGGGATGCAGAACATCGACCTCCTGGCGACCGAACTTGCGGTCGACATAGGTGTCGATCATCTCCATCGGACCGGGGCGGTACAAGGAGATCAAAGCGATGATCTCTTCCAGGCTCTCGCACCGCATCTTGCGCAGCGTATCGCGCATCCCCTGGCTTTCCAGCTGGAACACACCGATCGTCTGGCCAGACGCCATCAGTTCAAAGGTCGCCGGATCCTTCAACGGCAGGTTCAACAGATCCAGCTCGACGCCGCGCTTCTCCAGATAGCCCAGCGCCCGCTCCAACACCGTCAACGTCTTGAGACCCAGGAAATCGAATTTCACCAGGCCTGCCGGCTCCACCCACTTCATGTTGAACTGGGTTGCCGGAATGTCTGAGCGCGGATCCTTGTAGAGCGGTGTCAGCTCCGTCAGCGGCCGGTCCCCGATGACGATGCCCGCCGCATGGGTCGAGGCGTTTCGGTAGAGTCCTTCCAGGCTCTGCGACGTCTCGATCAGGGTCTCGACCGTGCGATCCTCGCGCTTGGCCTCCTTGAGACGCGGCTCCAGCTCCACGGCCTGGGCCAGCGTGACCGGGTTCGCCGGATTGTTCGGCACCATTTTGGCCAGACGGTCAACCTGCCCAAGCGGCATCTGCATGACCCGGCCAACGTCGCGCAACACCGCGCGGGCCTGAAGGGTACCGAAGGTGATGATCTGGGCGACCCGATCCTGGCCGTACTTGTCCTGAACATAGGCAATGACTTCGTCGCGGCGCTCCTGACAGAAGTCCACGTCGAAGTCGGGCATGGACACTCGTTCCGGGTTCAGGAACCGCTCGAACAGGAGACCGAAGCGCAACGGATCCAGGTCAGTGATCGCCATTGCCCAGGCCACCATCGAGCCGGCACCCGAGCCACGTCCCGGCCCCACCGGAATGTCATGGGCCTTGGCCCATTTGATGAAGTCCGACACGATCAGGAAGTAACCGGCGAACCCCATCGACTGGATGACGCCGATCTCTCGCTCCAGGCGCGCCCAGTAGTCGGCCTCGTCCGCAGCCAAGGCCAGCCCATCCAGCCGGGCCTTGAGCCCCTCACGCGCCTGATGCGCCAGCTCCTCGGCTTCCGAGCGCCCGGCCCCCGTATCGAAGCTCGGCAGGATTGGATCCCGCGGCTGGACCAGAAAGGCACACCGACGCGCAATGTCGATGGTGTTGTCGCAGGCTTCCGGCAGGTCCGCGAACAGGGCGCGCATATCCGCCGCCGGCTTGAACCAGTGGTCGGGCGACACCTTGCGTCGCTCATCCTGTCCCAGGAAAGTGCCGTCTGAAATGGCGATCAGCGCCTCATGCGCCTTGGCCATGTGCGGCGGACCGAAATAGACATCATTGGTCGCCACAATCGGCACATCGTGGTCATAGGCGAAGGACACCAGTCCCGCCTCTGCCTGACGTTCCTCAGGCAGATCGTGGCGCTGGAGCTCGACGTAGAAGCGGTCGTCGAACGCTGTCTTCATCTGACCAAGCGCCGCCCTGGCCTCGTCAATCCGCCCCTGCACCAGTAGAGGATCAATCGGTCCGTCCGGCCCACCGGAGAGCAGGATCAGACCCGCCGCGTGCTCCACCACCTTGGGCCACGCTACCGCCGGGTCCTCGTTGGCCTCAATGTCGAGATAGGCGGCCGAGGACAGGACCGACAGATTGGCCCATCCCACTTCGTCCTGAGCGATCAGAACGACGGTCGGTACCCTTGCCCAGCGTTCCGCGCGCTGCCCCCCGATTTGCTTTACCGGCAGGGCACAGCCGATGATCGGCTGAACGCCAGCATCCTTGCAGGCCTGCGAGAACTCAAGAGCACCGAACAGGTTGGTCCGATCCGCAATCCCGACGGCCGGCATCTGCGCGTCAGCCGCCAGTCGTCCCAGCTTCCCGGCCTTGATCGCCCCTTCCAGCAAGGAATAGGCGCTGCGCACCCTGAGATGGACGAAGCCTTCGCTCACCCTGACGGCCTTTCGACTCTGAACCAGCTCACATCGTCGCCGCTCGGCCCGTTCGGCTCAAGCGCATCGGGACGATCGACTGTGGACGAAACTCAGGCGACGATGGCTGCCACACTCCACACCATCCAAACGAAAGCCCCGACCGACGCCAGGGACAGAGATTCTCGAACCACGCGTGCCATCGGGACCTCCTAAAATGTTGTTCCGTGTTTGTTCTATTCTCGTTTTGTTCTCGTCGCAAGCCCTTTTCGTTGGATCGCTTGCCGCGCTGAAGGATCTCAGATCGCCGGCCCCGGCGGCACAGCGGTTAGTCGCCACCGGTCCAGGTGAAGCTCTGGCCTTCATAGATCCGACCGCCGATGGTCAGATTGCCCCTCAGGACCGGTCCGGCCACATCCTCCCCCGAGCGTGCCTGGGTGAACGCCGGCTCGACGAACTGGCCTTCGAACCGCACCTCGCCGAGGGTCGGATCGACGCCGACGAAGCGGACCACCCGATCTGACACCCCATAGCCGCTAGGAAGCACCCGAACGATCACCTCAGGGGTCTGGCCGCCCAGCTCATTGGCGATCGTCGGCGACGACAGATCGTCGAATTGGAACATCATAGGCGCAAAGTTGGTCGGCCCGCGCCCCTGCGTCAGTTCCCAATCGTTGAAGGCGGCTTCGTCTCCGAGGTGAAGGTGGCTGAGCTTCAGATCGCCGATCTGAACATCGCTGACCGGGAGATAATAGCCGAACAGGTTCGCCCCCGCCTGGTGAGCAAATCCCTCAACGGCCGGCAGCTCAGGCGGCGCGGAATCTTCAGGCGGGGCCGGTGGCGGCGTATCCCGGGGCGCAGGTGTACAGGCTTGAACGAGGGCGCAGACGAAAAGCAGGGATAACAGGCGGCGCATCGCAGGTCAGGGTTTCGTTCCGGTCACGCGACCGCCACCAGAACTCCGAAACTGCGGATTGTCCATCCCGTCGATGGCTCCCAGGGCATCCCAGGCCGTCTGGACGGCTCCACGATACCAACTCGCGTCGATGCGGCCGGCGTCGTCGGTCGGACGGTGATAGTCGGCATGGTCGTCAACGCTGAAGAAGACAAACGGCACACCCCGCGCATGAAATGCGGCCTGGTCCGACAGATTGACCCAGTTGTTTCGACCGCGCACCGCCGGGTCATCGTAACCGAATCGACGCTCGACGCCCGGCTGCTGCGGCAGGGCCTCAATCACAGGGAGAAGTGCCGGATACTGCCGCGTACCCACAACCCAAAGAATGCCGTTGTCGCCGCGCGAAACCATGTCGAGGTTGATGTTGAGCACTATGCTGTCAAGCGGGAGGGGCGTGTCGGCTACAAAGGCACGCGCGCCCAGAAGCCCGGCCTCCTCGCCATCCAGGGCGACCAACATTACCGAATGGCGTGGTGGCTGCTGCCGCAAGAGACGCGCCAGCTCGATCAGGGCGGCGGTGCCCGAAGCATTGTCGTCCGCGCCGTTGAAGACCTGGCCGCCCTGCACGCCTTCATGGTCATAGTGAGCCGTGACGACGATCCACTGATCCGGGGCCTCGCTGCCCCGCACCACGCCGACGATGTTCTCGCCGGCGACGCCCCGCGCGGTGAAGGGGCGAATCCAGCCGCTGTCCAGCGGCGTTAGCCCCGCCTGTTCGAAACCGGACCGGACATAGTCTCGCGCTCGATCACCGCCCGGTTGCCCAAAGCCCCGCCCTTCCATGTCATCGGCGGCCAGGACACGCACATCCGCCATGAGCCGCTCGGCGCTGACCTCGGTCGACTGGGCCTGAACGGCCGGCGCATGGACGCACCCCGCGACCAGGAGCACGGCTGCAACCATTGTAATCAGGGGTCTCATGCCGTGGCCTCGTTCTCGTTTTCGTGCTCGGCCCCGCCCTCAGCCTCGCGCCGGCGCAACTCGATCAGCCGCACGCACCAGATCGAAATCTCGTAGAGCAGCACCAGCGGGGTCGCCAGCATCAGTTGGCTGATTGGATCGGGCGGTGTCACCACCGCTGCCAGGACGACAACCCCGACGATCGCGTAACGTCGTCCGGCCGCAAGGGTCTTGGAACTGATCATGCCGGCCATTCCCAGCAAGGTCACCACGACAGGGAGCTGGAAGCTGAGGCCGAACGCCAGGATCAGGGCCGTCACAAGCTGAAGGTATTCCGCAATCCGCGGCAGCATCTGAACCTGAATGCCTTCGCCCGAAATCTGCTGACTCAGCGAGAACCACAGCACGAACGGCAGCATGACATAATAGACCAGAGCCGCACCCAGCAGGAACAATACCGGGGCCGCAAACAGAAACGGCAGGAAGGCTCCACGCTCGCGTCGGTACAGGCCCGGAGCAACAAATCGGTACAGCTGCCAGGCCAGCACTGGAAAGCACAGCACCACCGCCCCAAAGCCCGCCAACTTCAGCTTTGCGAAAAAGAACTCCAGTGGCGCAGTGAACACCAGGTTCAAGGGTTCACCCGCGGTCGGCGGGGCTGCCGTCGCGCGGATCAGGGCGGTCAGCAGTTCCAGGCCATGCCCATGTCCACTCCCCTGGGATTGGAAAATGGTGTTGGCCACCCGGAACGGATGGAACAGGAAAAGCGAGATCGGCTCGGCGAACGCGAAGCACAGCAGGAAGGCGGCGATGAAGGCGACCACGCTGACGATCAGGCGAGAGCGAAGCTCGGTCAGATGCTCAAGTAGCGGCGCACGCGAGGCTTCGATCTCCGCCTCTTCGTCGATAACCTTGCTCATGACGACGCCTTGCTGCGCGACACACGGGGCTTGGAGGGCTTGATCGCCTTGGGTCGTGGTTTGGCCGGAGGCGGCGCTTCACTTGCCGGCAGGGCCGGCTCAGTCATCGGCGGCGTATGCGTCACCGCTTCCATCTCTGGAGTCGAGGCCGGCAGCGCCTTGGGTGCCACCTTCTCAACCAGCGGCTTCTTCAATTCGGCGTCGATGTCCTTGAAGGTCGTGTCCTTGTCCAGGCCGACCATTTGGCCGGAACGCAGGGCCTCGACCTCCTTGCGCAGGTCGTCCAGCTCGGACTGGCGCGCCATGTCATCAAAGCTGGCGCGGAATTCCGCCGCCATCTTGCGGGCACGGCCCAAAAACTGGCCGACCTTGCGCATCAGGAGCGGCAGGTCCTTGGGGCCGACGACGATCAACGCCACCAAGGCGATGACCACCACTTCGAACCCGCCGATTCCGGGGCCGAGCATTGCGGGAATTCTCCTTGCGCGTCGCCTTAGCGGTTGGCGTCTTCGCGCTCGCGCTCATTCTGTGGAAGCGAACCCGCCTGGGGCTGATCGCCGGTCGGCGTTCCGTCGTCCTTAAGACCGTCCCGGAAGGCTCGAATGCCCTTGGCGGCATCCCCCATCAGGCCGCTCAGCTTGCCACGGCCACCGAAGAGCAGCGCGATCACGGCGATAACGATAATCCAGTGCCAGATGCTGAAACTGCCCACGCGAAACTCTCCTAAAGTTGCGACCGGAATCTGCGACCGCATTCGCCTAATCATATAGGCCGATAGTTGGCGCGAGCCAACTCAGGCCGTCACCAAACCTCGACCCGATCCGGTTCTGTCAGATAGAGCGCCTGGCCCGGCTGAACATCGAAAGCTGCGTACCACGAATCCTGGTTGCGAACCGTCCGCGCCCGCCATGGCCCCGGCGCATGAACCCCCGTCAGCACCGCGTTGCGAAGAGCCGGATCCCGGTACTTAGCGCGCCAGACCTGGGCGAAGCCGAGGAAGAACCGCTGATCGCCCGTGAAGCCTTCCAACGCAGCCGCTTCTGAGCCGGCCAGCGATAGCCGATAGGCGTCATAGGCCGTTGCCAGGCCCGCCACATCGGCGATGTTTTCGCCCAGCTCGAGCGTCCCGTTCAGATGGACGCCAGGTAGGGCTTCATATGCATCAAACTGGGCCGCAAGTGCCCGGCCGGCGGCTTCGAATCGGGCCAGGTCTTGGGGCGTCCACCAGTCCCGCAGCCGGCCCGTCTCATCGAAGAGCGCCCCGGTCGAATCGAAACTGTGGGTGATCTCGTGGCCGATCACGACGCCGATGGCCCCGTAGTTGATCGCCGGATCTGCCGCCTCGTCGAAGAAGGGGGCCTCGAGAATGGCGGCAGGAAATATCAGCCGGTTCTCCAGCGGCACATTCAGCGCGTTGACCGTCTGCGGCAGCATATACCACTCGTCATGCGTGACCGGTCGCGACAGCTTGGCAATGTTTCGCTGGTACTCGAACAGGCCAGCGCGCTGGACATTGGCCCAGGCCTGGTCCGGCCGAACCTCCAGGGCGCTGTAGTCGCGCCACTCGTCAGGATATCCGATGGAGACGTCCAACGTCTCCAGCTTGCGCCGGGCCGCGGCCCGGGTCTGGTCCGACATCCAGTCTAGGCCGTCGATGCGGTGCCCGAAGGCCGTCATCAAATTAGCGACCAACGCCTGCATTGCGGACTTGGCATTGTCGGAGAAATGACGCTCGACATAGACCTTGCCGACCGCCTCCCCCAGGGCCCCATTCACCGCATCGACGCCTCGCCGCCAGCGGGGGGCCTGCTCCGGCGTGCCCGACAAGGTCGATCCGTAGAAGCTGAAATGCTCTTCGTCGAAGGCGCGTGGGAGATAGGGCGACGCCCGATCCAGCGCATGGAAGGTCAGATAGTCCTTCCAGGTATCAAGAGCCTGCGATCCCACAAGCGCCGCGATCCCGGTGATCGCACCGGGCTGCCAGACCACGAAGGACGACTGCTGGCCCAGCCCGGCACCGTCGCGCCAGGCAGCCCAGTCGACACCGGGTGCACGGGCGTCGAAATCGGCTTGGCTCCAATGGTTGTTTCCGGCCCGAACGTCATTGGTCTGTTCGGCGGTCGCATGGACGCCGGCGATCGCGGTCTCCAGAGCGAGGATTGCGCTGGCCTTGGCCTCGGGCTCGGCGATCTGGGCCAGGGTCAGCACCTGAACGATATGCGCCCGATAGGACTGGCGCATCGCGGCCATATCGCCTCCGTCCAGGTAGAAGGCACGGTCCGGCATCCCCAGCCCGCCCTGTACCAGATAGGGCGAATTCCGGATCGGTTCATCGAAGTCCTGACTCACCCACAGCCCGAACAGGCGCTCGGTATAGAAGTTGGTCGCATTCAGCAGATCGACGTCCGCCCTCAGGGTCAGACCCAGGGCCCGCGACAAGCCACTGAGGTCCCGGATCGCCGCAATGGCGGAGAGCTCATCGCGCACGGGCGTCAGGCCCGCCGCCTCGATAGCATTCGCGTTCATGAAGGCGGTGTAGAAGTCCCCAACCTTGCGACGGTCCCCCTGCGCCTGGTTGTCTGCAGCCGCTTCTTCGATGATGACCTTGGTGCGCTCGTCGGCCTGGATTGCCAGCCGCGTGAAGCTGTTGAAGCTGGACCGGTCCGCCGGAATTTCCGTGGTCCGAACCCAACCCCCGTTGGCATAGCCGAAAAAGTCATCCCCCGGCGCGATGGAGCGGTCCATCCCCGCCGTATCGAACCCGAACGTCCCAAACACTGGAGTGGTTCTCGCCGGAGCCCCGGCTCCACCACCTTGCTGACCACAGGCCGTAGCGATCAGCGCGAAGGCCGGGGCGGACATCAGAAAGGCGCGGCGATTCATGGGCGGATCTCCATTCACGGGCACCCTAACCCCATCCCGCAGTCAGAACGCGCCATTTCCGAAATTTAATCGCCGGCGGGCGAAGAGCATCGACCATAGGCCTGATTGAGACCCGCGACATAGTCAGCCGACGAGTCCAGGCCGAGAGCAGCGCGTCTAACGTCGATATTATCCGGGTCCTCAATGTCGTCCGGCAAGACGTAGCGACCGTTGGCGCAGGTCGTACCTTGGGTGGCGTAGCGCTGCGGCCGGCCTTCCATCACAGCCGTTCGATCCCAGAGACGAGCGTATTGGCTTCCATCCAGATCTACAGTTCCAGCCAGCGGTGCCATCCTGGCCAAGGTGTCGCGCATCAAATCCAGGTTCCCGGAGTGCTGAACGACCGAATAGGCACCGTCAGCCGCGTGTCGGCCGAACTGAGAGATTGGAAACCACCCGTCTTGGCCTGCCAGGATGTCGCGCATCCGCGCGGTATTGGCCTGGTCAACGGCCTCAGCGATCGGCCAGGCCTCGGATTCCAAGCGCTCACGGTCAGCATCGGACGCGTCACGGCGGGCAGCGAGAAAACGCTGCCGCACCAATTGGTCCATCGCCCCCATTCCGGCGAGCTCCCTGATCAGGGACTCACGTGTCATCACTGCTTCCAGCTCGGTGCGAGCCGTCTCGACCGGATCGGCGGGTTGCGCGCGCGTCGGTTGCGCCATGAGCAATGTCAGCGCCAAGACGGCGATCAACTTCATCTGCGCGTCCTCCCCGCTGGAACTCTTCAAAAGACAAGGGGCGGAAATAGGGCCGAGCTACTCTTCGTCCTCGGTCACGAAGTCCTGAGCGAACTCAGGGGCGTCATCACCGTCCTCGATCGGATCCAGATCCTCGTCACCCGCTCGTGAAGGGTCCGGGGCCATGAAGTCTGCCGGCAAGGACAGGTCAAGCAGGCCCGCCGCCCGCATATCCACCGCGCCCGGCAGGTCAGCCAGATGCGCCAGTCCGAAATGCTCCAGGAAGTGCTCCGTCGTCCCGTAGGTCACAGGCCGCCCTGGCGTCCGTCGCCGTCCGCGCAGCCGCACCATCCCCAGTTCGAGCAAGAGGTCCAGCGTGCCCTTGGACAGGCCGACGCCACGAACGCTTTCGATCTCGGCGCGCGTAGTCGGCTGGTGGTAGGCGATGATGGCCAAGGTCTCCAGCGCCGCCTTGGACAGCTTGCGCGGCTCTTCCCTCTGCTCGGTCATCATGAAGGCTAGGTCCTGGGCCGTGCGGAAGGCCCAGCGGTCGGCCACGCAGACCAGCTCGACCCCGCGCCCGGCGAAACGCGCGCGCAGCGCCGCAATGGCCTGACCCGCATCGGCACCCTCGGGCAGTCGCCGCGCGATCTCGGCCAAGGTCAATGGCCCGGCGGCAGCGAACAACAGGGCCTCGACCCGGCGTTCGATCTCGGCCTCGTCTGGGGCGAATTTGATCATCCCTCCGCCTCCAGAACCAGGGTGTCGCGGCGCGACTTCACGAACAGCGGATCGAAGGCCTCCATCTGTCTGGCGCTCAGCCGGCCTTCCTTGACCAGCTCCAGGCTCGCCGACAAGGTCGAGGCCAGATAGGACGCACCGGTCGGCCCGTCGCCATCGGCGCGTCCGTCAGGCGTGATCGCTCGCAGTTCGGTCCAGGCGCTCAGCCGCGGCAGCTGTTTCAACATCCAGTCGCGCGCCTCCTCCAGCGCAAAGGCCTCCACCCGCTGCGTCGGATTATAGTGCCGCTCGGCCTCGCGCCGGCGCTGAGAGACGTAGGCCGCCATGAGGTCGTAGAGATTGGCGTCCAGTCGGTTGGACGGAATGACCTGGATCGCTTCCGGATCGCCGCGCCCGAACACATCGCGGTTCAGCACCGGCCCGCTCGTCAGCGCCTCGACCGCCTTGCGCATCGCTTCGAGCTTCATCAGCCGGAAGGCCAGCCGCTGGGCCATCTCCTCGGCCGGGATCTCGCCCTCGACCTTGGCTTCCGGCTTGGGCAGCAGCAGCCGCGATTTCAGATAGGCCAGCCACGACGCCATCACCAGATAGTCCGCCGCTAGCGCAAAATTGCGCCGCCGCGCCTCATGCACAAAGGCCAGATACTGTTCCGCCAGCTTGGTGATCGACAGCTTCAAGAGGTCGACCTTCTGCGTCCGCGCCAGCGCCAAGAGGACGTGCAGCGGCCCTTCGAACCCTTCCAGATCCACGACAAAGGCTTCGCCGGCGTCAGCGTTGTCGACGGCTGAAAAATCCAGATTGGGCTGAAAGGCGTCGCTCATGGTGCCTCGCCGATAGCCGGGCCCGCCTTGGCGTCCAGATGACCCTTTATGGCGGCGGCGAACCGGGCCGCCTCGGCCTCGGCGTCGAACGGCTCCGGTGCGGTCGCGATCCGCGCCAACGCTGCCTCCGCCCTCTCCAGTGAACGGCCTTGCAGCGCCACGGCCGCCTCGGCCACCTGACGCATCTCGTTCAGGTCACCGTTGCAATGCAGGGCGATATCACATCCCGCCGTCAGCGCCCGATCCGCCCGCTCCCGCAACGAGCCCTTCAGGGCATTCATTGACAGGTCGTCGGTGATCAACAGCCCCCCGAATCCCAGCCGCTCGCGAATGATCTCCAGTGTGTCATGTGATGTCGTGGCTGGTTGCTCGGCGTCCGCCGCCTTGAACACCACATGGGCCGTCATCGCCGCCGGCAGGTCCCTGAGCGCCTTGAACGGCGCGAAATCCCATCCATCCAGGCTGACCAGATCCAGCTTCACCTCTGGTAGATCATGATGACTGTCGCACATCGCTCGCCCATGGCCGGGAATGTGCTTGATGACTGGGAGCACACCGCCTGCCAACAGACCCTCCGCCGCAGCACGGCCCAGCCGCGTCACCGCCTCAGGACCATGGGCGAAGGCACGGTCGCCGATCGCGTCGGTCGAGCCTTGGATCGGCACATCCAGGACCGGCGCACAATCGACATTGATACCGACGGTGCGCAGGTCATCGGCCATCAGCCGGTGTCCCACCCTCACCAAATCAGCCGCCGCCTCAACGTCGCCCTTCGTCGCCGCAAGATAGGCCGAAGCCGGAGGGTACTTTCGCCAGTGCGGCGGCCCCATTCGCTGGACCCGGCCACCTTCCTGGTCGATCAGAACCGGCGCATCGCGCCCGACCGTGTCTCTCAGCTCGGACGTCAGCGCCCTCAGCTGATCAGCATCGCGCACATTGCGCTTGAAGAGGATGAAGCCCCACGGCGACGCGTCCCTGAAGAAAGCACGCTGCCCCGCCGACAGCGACGTGCCCGACAGGCCGTAGATCGCCGCCGAGGTCTGGGTCACTGAACCAGGCAGTCCCGTCCGGACGCACGCATCGCGCCGCAGAAGGCCCGTGCCTCGTCCGCCGACAGGCCGTTGACCGTGGTGCGGTAAACCGTCCGACCATCCGAAGTGGTCACACGCCGAATGCCGCGGGTCCGCCCCGTGGCGAACTGCGGAAAGGCCGCCGCGACGTCCGCATAGGCGCGTTCGGCCGCCTGTTCGGTCGAGAAGGCCCCAATTTGCACAGCGGCGCGCCCACCCGTCGGGGCCGGGGGCTGAACCGGGGGCCGCTGCGGCGGCGGAGTCGGGCGCTGTTCCGCCGGGGTGGCACCTTCTGCTCGCGGCGGCGTAGTTGGTGCGACCGCAGCTGTGTCGTTCGTCAGGGGCGGCGGACGCTGGCTCGGAGCCTCCGGCGGCGGTGCCGCCTGAAGCTGTTCGTCCAGCGGGTCAAAAACCTCGATCTGGGCGGCCTCGCCCTCGGCTCGGGCGGCATCCGGTGCCGTTGTGGCCATGCCCTCGGATCCCTCGATCACAGGCGGGGTTGCCCCCGGATCGCGCACACCGGCCCGATAGAACAGGACCACGACGACAATGAGAATCAGCAGCACACCCGCCGAGATCAGCAGCGTCAGGGGAAGTGGCGGGCGTCCGCCGCCATGACCACGCGCATCGAAACCGGACCGGTCGAACGGCAGATCGTCATCGTTGCGGGGCGTGTAGGGGCCGCGTTCAGGATCGGGCCGTTCATAGGACATCGGGTCGCCTCATATCTTCGCTCGCCGACGAATCGCGAGCGAACCCACCAAGTCTAGCCCAACCCCGGCTTCATCCGAATCACAACTCCACGTCATCCACAAGACCGAACAGTCGGCGATATTCCTCGAAGGCGAACAGATCGGTCATTCCGGCGATATAGTCGCATACCGCCCGCGCCCGCCGCGCCTCTCCGCCGGCCCGGGCGCGGGTCGCCCATTCAGTCGGCATCTCTTCGGGCCGTTCCAAATACAGACCGAACAGCCGATCGATGGTTCGCGCCGCCCGGTCGCGCATCAGATTGATCCGCTCGTGCCGATACATCCGTTCGAATAGGAAGGCGCGCAGCCGGGCCAGATCCTGCATCATCCCATCGGAAAACTGGACCATGGCGCGACCGGCCCGGCGGACGTCCTCAGGGGTGTCGATATCGTCTGCGGCCAGACGCCGCGCGGTCTCGGCCAGGATATCGCCGATCATGACCCCGATCATGCGCCGCACCGTCTCGATCCCAGCCATACGCGCGTCGACCTCGGGCCAGTCGGCCCGCACCCCTTCGAGGATCGGCCCGACAAGAGGGACACCCTCAAGCTCATCCAGACCAAACAGGCCGGCCTGTAGCCCGTCGTCGACGTCGTGGTTGTTGTAGGCGATATCATCCGAAACAGCCGCAACCTGGGCCTCCAGCGAGGCGAAGGTGCCGGGTCGCAGATCCCAGCTCGCCTGATAGTCCTTCACGGCCCGCCAGGCCGGCTCGTCCAGGCGGTGGTCAATCGGGCCGTTGTGCTTGATGACGCCCTCCAGCGTCTCCCAGCTCGGGTTCAGCCCCTCGAAGCCTGGATAGCGATGCTCCAGTCGCGTCACGATACGAAAGGTCTGCACATTGTGGTCGAAGCCGGCCCAAGGCTCCATCAGGGCCTTCAACTGATCCTCTCCCGCATGGCCGAACGGCGGATGGCCCAGGTCGTGGGCCAGGGCGATGACCTCGGCCAGATCCTGATCCAGCGACAGGGCCGTCGCCAACGAGCGCGCAATCTGCGCAACCTCCAGGCTGTGAGTCAGGCGCGTGCGGTAGTGATCCCCCTCATGGGCGATGAAGACCTGGGTCTTGCCCTTCAGCCGGCGGAACGGTGTGCAATGGATGATGCGGTCGCGGTCGCGCGCAAAGGCGGTGCGCATCGCCGACGGTGCCTCGGCGAAGAGCCGTCCGAGGCTGGAAGCCGGGTCCGAGGCGTAGGGCGCTCTCTCGCTTGTTGCTGTCATCCGCTGGGCCACCGACGGAAGGCCCTTTCGCGCAGGCCCATGGCCCCTCATATAGACCCTACGATGAGCCTGAAACCCGTTACCCTTGCCGAAAGTGCCGCACGCCGCCTCGCCGACCTGTCCAAGGCCGAGGGCAAGCCCCTGATGCTGCGCGTCGCCGTCGATGGCGGCGGCTGCTCCGGCTTTCAGTATCGGCTGGATCTGGTCGAGGCTGCGGAGCCCGACGATCACCGCATCGAACACGATGGCCAGACCGCGCTCGTGGACGAGGTGTCCCTGCCCTTCCTGGCTGGGTCCGAGATTCAGTTCGTCGACGAACTGCTCGGGGCCCAGTTCAAGATCGTCAATCCCAACGCGGTGGCCAACTGCGGCTGTGGCGTCAGTTTTTCGATCTGACTCTAGTACGCTTGGCTCTGCGCCACCCGCTCTTCCAGATGCCCGTCCTTCAGGGCGAAGACGCGGTCCATATGACCGGCCAGCTCCATATTGTGCGTCGCGATCAGTGCTCCGACGCCGGTTTCGCGCACCAGGTCGTGCAGGGCCTGGAACACCGCCTGGCTGGTCGTAGGATCCAGATTCCCGGTCGGCTCATCGGCCAGCAACAGTCGAGGCTGATTGGCTAGCGCCCGCGCGATGGCTACCCGCTGCTGCTCTCCGCCCGACAGTTGCCCCGGCTGATGGGTCAGACGCTCGGACAGACCCAGCCGGCCCAGCATTTCAGACGCCCGCCCGCGCGCCTCCGCCTGACCGATGCCCGCCATACGCATCGGCAGGGCGACATTATCTCGCGCATCAAATTCCGGCATCAGATGATGGAATTGATAGACGAAACCGATCTTGGCCAGTCGCAGGCGCGTGCGGCCCCGCTCGTCAAGCGCCCCGACATCCTCGCCATCGATCAGAATCGTCCCGGCATTGGGCCGTTCCAGGAGGCCGGCGGCATGGAGCAGGCTCGACTTGCCAGATCCAGACGGTCCGATCAGCCCGACCACCTCGCCGGGCATGACCTGAACATCGGCCCCCTTGAGGACCTCCAGCGCCCGATCGCCCGTCACATAGGTGCGGTGGAGACCCCGCACATCCAGCAGCGGCTCACTCATAGCGAAGCGCCTCCACCGGGTCGGTCCGCGAGGCGCGCCATGATGGGATCAGCGCCGCCAGGGCCGACAGGACCAGCGCCGCTCCGGCGATGATGATGATTTCCGGCCATTCGATGCGGGCAGGAATGCCGTCCAGGAAATAGATCTCAGGCGGAAACAACGATCGCCCGATCAGCATTTCGATGAAGGACTGGATCGGCCGGATGAACAGACAGAACAGCACGCCCAATACAAAGCCGATTAAGGTGCCTGCAGCACCGATCGAAAAGCCCGCCGTCAGGAAGATCCGTAGGATAGACCCCTGCCCGGCCCCCATGGTCCGCATGATGGCGATGTCGCGGGTCTTGTTCTTCACCAGCATGACGATGCCGGAGATGATGTTCAGTGCCGCTACCAGCACGATCAGCATGAGGATCAGGCGCATGACTGTGCGCTCGACCGCCAGGGCCCCGCGCATGGTCGCATTCTGGGTGGTCCAGTCCAGCACCATGGCCTGCGGCCCCAGCAGTTCGCGCAGCCGTTCCGTCGTCTCGGGCGCTCTTTCCGGGCGCTCGATCTGGACCTGGATCATGTCCCACAGACCCTCGCGCGCGAAGAACAGCTCCGCCTGCTCGATCGGCATATAGATCATCACCTGATCAAAGGTGGCCACGCCGGTCGTGACGATCGCGCCGATCTCATAGGTCTTTTCCAGCGGCGCCGAGCCGAAGGCCGAACTCCCGCCATCCTGAGAAAGCAGGGTCAGGGTATCACCGGGACCGACCCCAAGCTGTTGCGCCAGCACCTCGCCGACCGCAATGACGTCGCCGCCGTAGTCGCCTTGCCCGAAACCGCCGAGCGAGCCGGCCTTCACCCCATCCTGCCCGACGGCCGACGCCCTCAGATCATCGCCGCGAACGCCGCGAACCAGCGCACCGGTCGACGCCCCGCCCGGGCCGCTGGCAAAGGTCTGGGCCTGAATCAGCGGCGTCGCCTCCGTCACCTCTGGCAGGCTGCGCACCCGCTCCAGCGTCTGTTCGCGGCCCGCCCCGCTGAGGGTACTGCCCTGGACATAGACATGGCCGTCCACCGCCAGGAGCCGGTTGATCAGTTCGGACGTAAAGCCGTTCATCACCGACATGACGATGACCAGAACCATTACCCCCAGCATGATGCCCAGGAACGAGATGATGGCGATCAGCGCCACGCCGCCGTCCTTGCGTCGCGCCCTGAGATAGCGCCAGGCGAGACCCAATTCCCAGGCGGAAAATGGCCCAGCGGGCTTGGCGTCGCTCATCCGGAGATCCTCGCCAGCGCCTGATCTAGCGGCAGGCTGATCTTTTCACCCGTCGCCCGGCGCTTCAGCTCGACCACGCCTTCGGCCAGCCCCTTGGGCCCAATGGTCAGTTGCCAGGGCACGCCGATCAGATCGGCGGTGGCGAACTTGCCGCCGGGCCGCTCGTCAGTGTCGTCGTACAGCACGTCCTTGCCGGCGCTCTCCAGCGCCTGAACCGCCTCTTCGCAGGCCGCCGAGACCGCCGCGTCGCTGCCGCGCAGATTGATCACCACCACATCGAACGGGGCCACTGCGTCAGGCCAGATGATGCCGGCCTCGTCGTGACTGGCCTCGATGATCGCGCCCAGCAGCCGCGACACCCCGACACCATACGACCCGCCGTGGATTTCCGTGTCCTGCCCGTCCGGCCCTGCTACCTTGGCCTTCATCGGGGCCGAATATTTGGTCCCGAAATAGAAGATATGGCCCACCTCGATGCCCCGCGCCGTCAGACGCTGTTCTTCCGGCACGGCCAGATAGGCCGTCTCATCGTGCATTTCTTCGGTCGCGGCATACAGCGCCGTGCGCTGGTCCACGATCGGCTGCAAATCGCCGAACCAATCCACGTCCGAACCGGGTGCGCCCATGTCGATCAGGTCGCGATGACAGAAGACCTGGCTCTCGCCCGTGTCGGCCAGGATGATGAACTCATGGCTCAGGTCGCCGCCGATCGGGCCCGGGTCGGCCTTCATTGGCACCGCCTTCAACCCCAGCCGCTCGAAGGTATTCAAATAGGCTACGAACATCCGGTTATAGGCTTTGCGCGCCGCAGCCTCGTCGATATCGAAGCTGTAAGCGTCCTTCATCAGGAATTCGCGTCCGCGCATCACACCGAAACGCGGGCGCCGCTCGTCGCGAAATTTCCACTGGATATTGTACAGATTGAGCGGGAGGGCCTTGTAGCTCTTCACATAGGCCCGGAAGATCTCGGTCACGACCTCTTCGGCTGTGGGACCATAGAGCAGATCACGCTCATGGCGGTCCTTGATGCGCAGCATCTCATCGCCATAGTCGTCGTAGCGACCGCTCTCGCGCCACAGGTCGGCCAGTTGCAGGGTCGGCATCAGGATCTCGACGGCCCCGGCGCGGTTCATCTCCTCACGCACGATCTGCTCAACCTTCTTGAGCACCCGCAGACCCAGCGGCAACCAGGCATAGATGCCCGCCGCCTCCTGGCGGATCAGGCCGGCGCGCAGCATCAGCTGGTGCGAGATGATCTGAGCGTCCGAAGGCGCCTCTTTCAGGGTCGGCAGGAAGTAGCGCGACAGGCGCATCGAGGTGTCCAGACAAGCAACAACGGGAGGAACTTCCGTTTAGCCCCGAGCACGCCCGCTTCGCAACGGACGCCAACGAAAACCCTATTCGCAGCGCTGCATTGGGGTTGCCTCGGCCGCCGGCACATCCACCCCGTCATAGGCTCCACCCACCAGACTCAGGTTTTCGCCCTGGGCCGCGAACGTCTCTTCGATCGGCCCATTGCCGGTCGTGTAGGCGACCACCAGGGACGATCCGTCATAGGTGACGCCCGTGATCGGATAGGTCTGGCCATCGGCGAAGATCTGAATCTCGTGCTCGGCAAAACGCACGAACGGACGCTGGCAATCGGCCGCCCAGGTACCGATGAACTGTTCGGGCGTCTCCGTGGCGGCGGCCTCCGCGCTCGATCCCTGGCCGCCTTCACCGGTTCGGTTACAGCCGGCCAGCACCAGCGCGGCAACGGCCGTCAGGATAAGGACGCGTCGGATCATCGAGGGGGCCTCTCTAGTTCGGGCGGGTGGACGGCAGGTCCGGCAGCGGAATGAGCTGGAACTGTACCACCAGAACCAGGGCGATCCACACCAGGGCCGCAACCCAGGTCGTGGTGAAGAATTTGCGCTTCAGGTTGGTGACCGGCGGGGCCCCCCAGTCCGCCCCATCCGTTGGACGGTCCCGCGGCCCCTGGCTCATGCCCAGAGGCAGGATCACGAACAGAACCACCCACCAGATGACGATGTAGATGGCAAACAGGGTAATCGGACCGACGAACACGGCCTACTCCAGACGACTGCAGGTGATGGCGACGAGCGCCGGATCTTGCGATACCACACTCCAAGGCTCGATACGCGCGCCGATCCGGGCATCGCTGACCTGCAGCCAGCGATACGCCTCACCGCCCCCGGTTTCGCGAACGACGGCCCGAATCACCATCCCCGGCGAGGTGCCCGGACCGCGCTGGTACAGCCGCCCTTCATAGGGCGTTCCGGCCAGGGTCTCGGGATAGGTTTCATCGAAGGCGCAGATGGTTTCGACCGGCAAAGGGTCCACGCCGTCGCGCGCGGGCAGCACGATCGGCTCTGCCAGCGCAAAGCAGCTCAGACCGTCAAAGCCGACATTGTCCGAAACGTCGATGCGGCCTGCTTGCGCCAATGCGATCAGCAAGGGTGTGGGGTTGGGCTGATCGGCGCATTTCAGCAGTTCAGCCAGCTGCGCTGCGAAGCCGGTTTCCGGTTCATCCGGCACCGGTTCAGAAGGCGTGGCAGCATCGGAAGGAGCCGGTGCCGGCGACATCCCATCCGCCGCGTCCGGCTCATCGCACCCGAACAATATTGAACAGGCCGCCGCCATGGCAACTGACATCACCCGCCTCATGGCATCCTCCCTCGCCGCCCGGATCAGTGTCCGGGAGCCTCCATTAGTTCGACAAGAACCCCGCCCATGTTCTTGGGATGCAAGAAGATAATGGGCGTCCCGTGAGCCCCGATTCTTGGCTCTCCAGTGCCCAGTATAGTTGCCCCCTTGGCTCGCATATCGTCACGGGCAGCAATGATATCATCCACCTCGAAACAGATGTGATGCTGCCCCCCCTTCGGAGCCTTGGCGAGAAATCCGCGAATCGGGCTGTCGGCCCCCAGCGGTTCGATCAGTTCGATCTGGCTGTTGGGCAGATTGACGAAGCAGACCTTCACGCCCTGCGCTGGCAAATCGAAAGGCTCGCCAATGTCCGTGACCCCCAGAAGGTCGCGATACATCGCCGTACTGTCGGCGATCGAGGGAGTCGCGATCCCCACATGGTTCAGGCGTCCAATCATTATTTCGGGTCACTCCCGGCTTGCTGGCGGCTTCCGACGGCCTGGCCGATCTGGTGGGCGCGGAACGGCCCGAGGTACTGCATCCACCCCCCCGAGCTGACGGCAATATTCATCACCGGCTGGCCAGGGACGGACCGGAAGGACGAATCCGTCCCGATGACTGAATAGCGCCCGCCGGACGACCGCGCCATGAACGGAGAGCCGGAATCACCCCGGGTCGTGTCGCATTCGTGCGCGAATGTGTTCTGATCCTCATGGACCGCGACGATATGGCAGGCGAGATTGCCCGACAGATGATCGCCCGTATCCCATGAGAAGCCAGCCTGGTAGAGGTCTGCTGTCCGGGCACGGCCACTTCCCATACCGGTCAGATCGAGGACCTGAAGGAACCCGATCTGCTCTCCCAAGCGACGATCAAGCCTGAGAAGTGCCCAATCCAGACCATCAATCTGCTCGGTTGTATTGAAGCGGCGAAAGTCGAAATTGGGGTCGATGAAATAGTGGGTGATGCGCGCCCGCTCACCATTGTTGGCAATAAACTCGCCCGCCGCATTGGTCTGGCCATTCTCGCTATGGATGCAGTGTGCCGCAGTAATTAGAACATCGGCCCCGATGAGGGTGGCGGTACAGCCGCCGCCGGCTTCCATCGAAATCTGCCCCACCATTGTCCACGGATAGCGCTCGCTCGGCACGAAGATCCGATCGTCCCGACCGAAGAAATGGTCATTGATCGTCATCGGCCGCTCTGCCCCGATGCAATCGCGGCGATCGGTCCGAGCGGCACAGCTGCCGTTGCCCGCACCGGGCTCCTCACACACGCCGTTGAAGGCGGTGTCGCAGGTGTCATTGCGGAATCTGAGCTGGGCGACAGGGCCGCAGTCCGTGCGGTCTGATCCGTTCGGACAGGCTCCGGTGCCGATGCCCGGTTCGTCGCATTCGCCGTCATTGGCCCACCGACAGGCATCCTGCTCGCCATTGCGTAGGTACTGACAGTCACTACGATCGGTGCCGAGCCGACAGGCCCCGGTTCCAATGTCGGGGTCATCGCATTCGTTGTCGTTGGCCCAGCGACAGGAATCGTCACCGCTGCCTTGCGGCGTCGCCGGTGGATCACCGGGCTTGAGTTCCTGCTTGATCCAGGGGCTGAACGCCCCGGTCAGGCCGGCATCGTCCATCAGTCCGACCGCCAGCATGGCCGCAAAGGCCGTCGCAATCCAGGCTTTCAAAGTCGCCCCCTTCAGCTCCCGCGCAACGCTCCAATCCTTGTCACCCAGTATAGTCTGGGCGTCAAAGTCGAATGCCGCCGCTATCAGATCCTGACGATAAGCGTCTCGACGGCCGGCTTGCGGTCCCAGATCTGGCGTGCAGCCCGCTTGACCGCGCGCGCCACGGCCTGTTCGACGGCCTGATCGTCCTGGCGCTCAGCCGGCTTCATGCGGGCCAGCGCCTCGGCGGCCAGATCAGCCAGATCGTCCATCGCCTCGTCCAGCTCATCGTCACCGGGCAGGCCCAGCCCCCGAATTTCCAGATCGCCGGCCAGTCGCCCCTTGCCGTCGATCGCGACGGCTACGGCAATCACTCCGGCAACCGCGGCATGGCGGCGCTCCTTCAGGGCCTCGGAACCTTCGGGCGTCAGGATGCCACCATCGACGAACAGGCGCCCCGACGGGACCTCATCGACGATCTCGGCAAGGCCGGGGGCGAGACGCAGCAAATCGCCGTTCCTCAACGCCACGGCCTCGGGCACCTGCATATCCATCGCCAGGTTGCAGTGCTCGATCAGGTGCCGCCGCTGTCCATGGGTGGGCACGGCAATGCGCGGCCGGGCCCACTGGTACATTTCGCGCAGCTCGTCGCGGCACGGGTGTCCCGAGACATGGATACCGGGATGGTCGCGCTCGGTGTAGAGCCGCACCCCGCGCTCGGCCAGCTTGTCCTGCATCCGGCCGATCTGAAGCTCATTGCCGGGGATGACCCGCGACGAGAACACACAGGCATCACCCTTGCCGAGCGTGATGTGGGGGTGGTCACCGTTAGCGATCCGGTTCAGGGCCGCGCGCGGCTCACCCTGGCTTCCCGTACACAGATAGAGGATGGCATCGTCCGGAAAATAGCCGGCCTCACTCATGTCGATGAAGGGCTGGACGTCCTTGAGCAAGCCCACCGACCGCGCGGCCGCCGTAATCCGGTGCATCGATCGCCCGACCAGACAGACCCGACGCCCGCACGCTTCGGCGGCCCTTATCACACTGTCGAGGCGCGCTACGTTTGAGGCGAAACAGCCCACCGCAACCTTGCCGGTCAGCGATCCGATCAGCTGGGTCAGGGCGACCTTCACCTCGGCCTCCGAGCCGGCAGATCCATCCACGAAGACATTGGTGGAATCGCAGACCATCGCCAGCACGCCCTCATCGCCGAGCCGGCGGATTGTCTCAACGTCCGTGCGCTCTCCGATGACAGGGTCTTCGTCGATCTTCCAGTCGCCGGTATGCAGTACCGTTCCGAGCGGCGTCTTGATGGCCAGGCCGTTGGGCTCGGGAATCGAATGGGTGATGGTGACCATCGTCACCTCGAAATCGCCTAACTGGGTGGTCCCGCCCAGCGGCACGACATTCAGCTCCACCTCATCAAGCAGGCCTGCGTCGCGCAACTTTTCGCGGATCAGAAAGGCCGTGAATGGCGTGGCATAAAGCGGTGCTTTCAAGCGCGGCCACAGCCAGCCCAACGCGCCGATGTGGTCTTCGTGGGCATGGGTCAGGACGATGCCCAGAATGTCTTCGCCTTCCAAATAGGTCGGGTCCGGCACGATCACATCGACGCCCGGCGTCGTCGAATCTCCAAAGGTCACCCCGACGTCCACTACGATCCACTTGCGATCATCGGCCGGGCCGAAGCCATAGGCGTTCAGATTCATGCCGATCTCGTTGGAGCCTCCGAGGGGTAGAAAGACCAATTCGTCGCGCAAGTCGGCGCTCATGCTATTGCTCCAAAGAAGACGTCGCCGGCCGAAATCATGCGGACCTCGCCAGTCTCAAGGCGCAGCCTCAGCGCGCCGTCGGGAGCCAGTCCTTCGGCCCAACCGGTGACGGATTCATGGCCGAGCCTCGCCGTGCACGGCCCCGGCACCCCCGACGCCCGCGCACTCCAGTCTGCCAGCACCGCTGCGGTCCCGGCCTGATCCCATTGCAGCAACCGGGCCTGCATGGCCCGGTCCAGTACCGTCAGCACGGTCTCTGGCGTCGGCACGACGATCCGATCACCCGCCAGGTGATCGGCCAGGGCCGTCGCCGGACGCTCAGAGTCATCCGGCGACCAGGCGAGGTTCAACCCCATGCCGATCGCCAGCCACAGACTCCCATCGTGGTTCGAGCCGGACTCAATCAACAATCCCGCCGCCTTGTGGCCGCCGATCAACACGTCGTTGGGCCATTTCAACTGAACCAGCCCCGGGGCCGCAAAGGCCTGCATTACGTCGTGCGCAGCAAGCGCCGCCACGAAACTGACCAGGGCAGCCTCGGCCGGCGAGCGCTCAGCCGTCATCAACAGCGTGGCCGCCAGATTGCCCGGATGGCCGGACCAGGCCCGCCCTCGGCGACCGCGGCCGGCGGTCTGCTCGCGCGCCGTGATCCACAGGGGGCCGCCCTCCCCGGCTTCAGCGCACCGACGCGCCTGGGCATTGGTCGAATCGAGCTGGTCGAACTTCTGGACCGGCCAGGCCTGGGCGATCACCCCAGGCCCAGGGCGCGCGCCGCCGTTCCAGCAAAGCCGTCAAGCCAACCCAGAGCGAAGAGCACCAGCGGGAAGCTGAAGATCGCCGCAGCATAGGCGACCCACTGAGCGTCGCGCGGGGCCGGATCAGTCAGGCCCGGAGACGGGTCGAACCAGATCAGCTTGATGAGCCGCAGATAGTAGAAGGCAGCCACAACCGAGGCGGCCAGGCCGAGCGCCGCGAAGATCCACAAGCCGCCCTGAATGGCCGCGCCGAAAACATAGACCTTGGCCCAGAAGCCCGAGAACGGCGGCATCCCCAGCACCGACAGCGACAGGAAGGTGATGACCAGCGCCGTGCCGGGCCGGTCCGCCTTCAGGCCGGCCAGATCTTCGATCCGCTCGATCGGACGACCACCGCGGCTGAGTGCCATCATGGCCGCAAAGAAGCCGGTCACATCGATCATGTACAGGACCATGAAAACCAACATGGCCTTCACGCCGACGGTCGTGCCTGCCGCAATGGCCAGCAGGGCGTAACCCATGTTGGCGATCGAGGAATAGGCCAGCAGGCGCTTGATGTTCTTCTGCATGAGGCCGCCGAAGGCCCCGACGACGAAGCTGAGCACCGCCAGAGCCAGGACGACCTGACGCCACTGGTCGGCGATGACCTCAAAGCCCTCGCCCAGCGTGCGGGCGATCAGCACCATGGCCGCCAGCTTGGGGGCTGCCGCAAAGAAGGCCACCGCCGGGGTCGGTGCGCCCTCATAGACGTCAGGCGTCCACATATGGAACGGGGCCGCCGAGATCTTGAAGCCCAGACCGCACAGCAGGAACACCAGGCCGAAGATCAGGCTGGTGCCTTGCGATCCCGCGGCGGCCACGGCGATGTCCTCAAACCGCATGGAGCCGCTGAAGCCGTACACCAGGCTGGCCCCATAGAGCAGCAGCCCCGACGATAGCGCGCCCAGGACGAAATATTTCAGACCCGCCTCCGAGCCCTTCGCGTCGTCGCGGTTGAAGGCAGCCATGACATACAGTGCCAGCGACTGTAGCTCGATGCCGACATACAGCGATATCAGATCCCCTGCCGACGCCATCATGCTCATGCCGGCGGCGGCCAGTAGGATCAGGATCGGATATTCGAAACGGGCCTGGTTGTTGCGCACCATCCATCCGTGTCCAAGCACGACCGCGACAGCCGACGACAGATAGATCGCCACCTTGGCGAAGACCGCCAATTGGTCATTGACGAAGGCACCGAGGAACGCCTGACCGAGGGCACCGGTAGCCGACGCAACTGCAGCACCGATCAGGACCAGAATGCTGAGCAGCGAGATGGCCGAACGCGCCTTGTTGCCGCCGTAGGCACCGGCCAGCAGCAGGGCCATCGCGCCGATGACAACAATCAGCTCGGGGGTCGCCAGAGAAAGGGCTTGGGTGAATTCCATCGTCGTCCTAGCCCCCGATGGCCGCTTGATAGGCAGCGACCAGTTGGTCGACCGAGGCCTGGGTGATGTCGAAGATCGCGGCCGGATAGACGCCCAGCCACAGGGTACCAATGATCAAGGGTGCGAAGATCGCGATCTCCAGCCGGGTGACGTCGGTGATACCTTCCAGCTTCGGATTGGTGATCTGGCCGAACATGACCCGGCGATACAGCGTCAGGGCATAGACTGCCGACAGGATCACGCCCGTCGCAGCACCGAACGCGGCCCAGGTCGAGACTTGATAAGTGCCCGTCATGGTCAGGATTTCACCGACGAAGCCGGAGGTGCCCGGCAGGCCGACATTGGCCATGGTGAACAGCAGGAAGATCGCCGCGTAGCGCGGCATCGGCTGTGTCAGGCCACCGTAGAAGCTGATCTCGCGGGTGTGCATACGATCGTAAACCACACCCACGCACAGGAACAACGCGCCGGAAATAATCCCGTGGCTGAGCATCTGATAGATGGCCCCCTGCACGCCCGCGTCATTGCCCGCAAAGATACCCATGGTCACGAAGCCCATGTGGGCCACCGACGAATAGGCGATCAGCTTCTTGATATCGGTCTGACGGAAGGCGACCAGCGACGTGTAGATCACAGCGATCACCGACAGGGTCAGGACCATCGGCGTGAACAGCTCCGACGCGTCAGGGAACATCGGCAGGTTGAAGCGCAGGAAGCCGTAGCCGCCCAGCTTCAAGAGAATGCCCGCCAGAATGACCGAGCCGGCAGTCGGTGCCTGAACGTGGGCATCCGGCAACCAGGTATGGACCGGCCACATGGGCATCTTGACCGCGAATGAGGCGAAAAAGGCCAGCCACAGGAAGGTCTGGACGTTCGGATCAAAGGCGTACTGCGCCAGTTCGGGGATTGATGACGTACCCGCCGTGGCGGCCATGTACAGCATCGCCGCCAGCATCAGCACTGATCCGAGCAGGGTGTAGAGGAAGAACTTGTAGGCCGCATAGACCCGGTTCTGGCCGCCCCAGATGCCAATGATGAGGAACATCGGCACCAGGCCGCCCTCGAAGAAGATGTAGAACAGGAACAGGTCCAGCGCCGTGAACACGCCGATCACCAGCGTCTCCAGGACCAGGAAGGCGATCATATATTCGACCACCCGGTTGCTGATCGGCTTCCAGCTGGCGGCGATACACAGCGGCATCAGGAACGCCGTCAGCAGCACAAACAGGATCGAAATTCCGTCCACACCCATGTGGTAGGCGGCACCGGCAAACCAGGGCACGAACTCGACGAACTGATAGTCCGGGTTCGTCGGATCGAACTGCATCACCAGCAAGATGGACACGGCCAGGGTCGCGAGCGTCGTGATCAGCGCAACCCAGCGCGCTCGGTCTGCCAGACCGGGCGCGTCGGAAGACTTGGACATGGCCCTGACCAACAGGATCGCCGCCACACCGACCAGCGGCAGGAAGGTGACGACCGACAGAATGGCGGGAATCTGGGGCATTGGCTCAGCTCGCCAGGCTGATGGCGAAAGCAATGAGCCCGGCCACGCCGAGGAGCATCACAAACGCATAATGATAGACATAGCCGGACTGCAGCCGCGATAGCCGCCCTCCGACCCGCTGCGACAACCAGGCGATCCCATTGGGACCCAGGCCGTCGATGATTTTGACGTCGCCGATCTTCCAGAACAGATCGCCCAGCGCCTTGGCACCGCGCACGAAGGTCGCTTGGTACAGCTCGTCGAAATACCACTTGTTGTACAGGAAGGCGTGCAGCGGCCCTCCCCTGTCGGCCATGCGCCGGGCCATGCCCTCGCGCAGGCCATAGACCCAGACCGCGACCAGACTACCGATCAGCGTCAGCACCAGCGGTGCCCATTTCACCCAGGTCGGCACATCATGACTGTCGTGCAGGACGTGATTGTCCGATGCCACGAAGATGGCTCCACGCCAGAACTCGGCCTCATGGTGCCCGATGAACTCGGGCGCAAAATACCAGCCCGCGAAGATCGCACCGATCGACAGGACGATCAGCGGTGCCAGCATGACCGGCGGACTTTCGTGCGGGGTGAACGGGCCATGGTGGTGGCCATCATCGGCGTGGGCATGATGATCGCCACCTTCGTGGTTCCAGTGCGGCTTGCCATGGAAGGTCATGATGATCAGCCGCCACGAGTAATAGGCCGTCAGACCCGCAGCCATCAAACCGACGATGAAGGCAAAATACGCGACAGGAGAATGGCCCGAGGCCGCCGAGGCGAAGGCGCTCTCGATGATCGAGTCCTTGGAATAGAAACCGGCGAACCCACCCACGCCTGGAATGCCCAGACCGGTAATGGCAATGGTGCCGATGGTCATCACCGCGTAGGTGATCGGCAGGTATTTCATCAGCCCACCCATTTTCCGCATATCCTGCTCGTGGTGCATCCCGTGGATGACCGAGCCAGCGCCCAGGAACAGCAGCGCCTTGAAGAAGGCATGGGTGAACAGGTGGAACATCGCCCCCTGATAGGCCCCGACCCCGGCAGCGAAGAACATATAGCCGAGCTGCGAACAGGTCGAATAGGCGATGACTCGCTTGATGTCGTTCTGGGCCAGGCCGACGGTGGCGGCGAACATGGCTGTCACCGCACCGGTCACCGCAATGATCTGCGACGCGATCGGCGCGTACTCGTAAATGGGCGAAAGCAGACAGACCATATAGACGCCCGCAGTCACCATGGTGGCGGCGTGAATCAGGGCCGAAACCGGCGTCGGGCCTTCCATGGCGTCGGGAAGCCAGGTGTGCAGCAGGAATTGGGCCGATTTGCCCATCGCTCCGACGAACAGCAGCGCCCCGGCCAGATCCAGCGCAGACCAGTCGCGGCCCAGGAAGCTCCATGTCGTCCCGGCCTTGTCGGCAATCATCGGGAACAGCTCGGCGAACTCGATCGTGCCGAACATCCAGAAAACGGTCATGATCCCCAGCGCGAAGCCGAAATCGCCCACGCGGTTGACGACAAAGGCCTTGATGGCGGCGGCGGAAGCCGTGTCCTTCTTGTACCAGAACCCGATCAGCAGATAGGACGCCAGTCCCACCCCTTCCCAGCCAAAGAAAAGCTGCATGAAGTCGGCGGCCGTGACCAGCGCCAGCATGGCGAAGGTGAACAGCGACAGATAGGCGAAGAACCGCGGCCTGTCAGGGTCCTCGGCCATGTAGCCCCATGAATAGATGTGGACGAGGGCCGAGACGGTCGTGACCACCACCAGCATGACCGCCGACAGGGCATCAATGCGGATCGACCAGGCCGACTGGAAGTCGCCGATGTTGATGAACGGCAGGAGGCGGACGGTGAACGCCTCCATATGACCCCAGGTGTGGTTGTAGAATACGGTCCAGGCGATGGCACACGACACCAGCAGAAGGCCGGTCGTGACCGTCTGGGACGCGACGTCGCCGATGCGGCGACCGAACAGGCCGGCGATCGCCGCGCCGACCAGCGGGGCGAAGACACCAATCGTGACGAGGGTTTCGATCGGCACGCGTCAGCCCTTCATCATGGAGGCATCGTCCACCGCGATGTCGCGGCGGTTACGGAAGAAGGTCACCAGAATGGCCAGGCCGACGGCCGCCTCAGCGGCCGCGACGGTCAGGACGAACATGGCCATGATCTGACCCGACACCTCGTTCAGGTGGGTCGAGAAGGCGACGAAGTTGATGTTGACCGCCAGCAGGATCAGCTCGACCGACATCAGGATGATGATGATGTTCTTGCGGTTCACGAAGATCCCGAAGACCCCGATCGTGAACAGGATGGCGGCAACCGCCAGATAGTGAGCCAGGCCGATCATCAGACGAGGTCCTCCGGACGGACACCGGCCCCGATTTCGGGGCGGGTCATGGCGACGGCCTTCTTGCGGCTACGGGTCACCTGGGTGTGGATATCCTGGCGCTTGACGTGCGGCTTGTGCCGCAAGGTCAGGACAATGGCACCGATCATGGCGACGAGCAGCACGAGGCCGGCGGCCTGGAAGATGTAGACATAGTCCGTGTAGAGCACCCGTCCGATCGTCTCGATATTGGTCACGTCGGTGGCCGGCTGGACGCCAGGCGCATCGCCGCCGACACCGCGCGTCGCAACCGCTGACGACACCAGGATCATCTCGAACAGGAGTACACAGGCCACCACCGCCGCGAACGGCATATAACGGGTGAACCCTTCCCGGAGCCGCACGAAGTCGACATCGAGCATCATGACGACGAACAGGAACAGGACCGCCACCGCGCCGACGTAAACGACGACCAGCAGCATGGCGAGGAACTCAGCCCCCATCAGCACGAACAGGCCGGCCGCCGAGAAGAAGGCGGTGATCAGCCACAGCACCGAATGCACAGGGTTGGAGGCCAGCACGACCCGCAGCGCGGCAAACACGCAGACGGCGGCCAGAACATAAAAGGCGATCGCGGCGATCAAGATTGTGCTCCCCGGGCAAGACTCAGGGCTGGCCCGCTGTGGGCGCCTTCTAAACCGCGCAGCCTGGCGGTGCCAAGGCAGGGAAAGGGATCAATCCGGCTCATCTGTAGGGCGCGTCCATTTCCAGGGCCCGCGCGATCTCACGCTCCCAGCGGTCACCGTTCGCGAGGAGGCGCTCCTTGTCGTAGTAAAGCTCTTCGCGCGTCTCGGTGGCGAACTCGCTATTCGGCCCCTCGACGATGGCATCGACCGGACAGGCTTCCTGACATAATCCGCAGTAGATGCACTTCACCATATCGATGTCGTATCGGGTCGTGCGGCGGCTGCCGTCGGCGCGTGGCTCGGCTTCGATGGTAATGGCCTGGGCCGGACAGATGGCCTCGCACAGCTTACAGGCAATGCAGCGTTCCTCGCCGTTCGGATAGCGGCGCAGTGCGTGCTCTCCGCGGAAACGCGGAGACTGGGGATTGCGCTCGAACGGATAGTTCACCGTCGCCTTGGGCCGCAGCATATATTTGAACGACAGGCCGACCGCGCCGATGACGTCGAGCATCATGGCACCTTTCGCGGCCTGGGCGATGCGGGCGAACATCAGTGATTTCCTCCGTCGTGGGCGCACTGCGCCCGATAGCGCTCACTATCGCGATCAATCATGCGGCAGAGCCGCTGACGTTCCTCGGTCTCCCGACGGATCCGTTCTTGGCGCTCCATCTCGGCTGGAACGCTGGTTGAGCCGGGTTCCGGTCCGTCAATGGTGCACGCGACAGCACCGATCGCCGAAAGTGCGATAAGGGCGACCCGCATCATCCGTGTACTCCGAACACCTGCCAGGCTGCCGACAGGACTACAGCCACCAGGGAGGTTGGCAGGAAGATCTTCCAGCCCAGCCGCATCAGTTGGTCGTACCGGTAGCGAGGCACGAAGGCCTTCACCAGAGCGAAGGCGCAGAACCACAGCACCGTCTTCAGGATAAAGGTCAGCAGATAGATGGTGTAGCTCATCCAGCCCGGCAGACTCTCGACCCAGGCGCTGGAGACGATGCCCGGATGCCAGCCGCCGCAGAACAGCACCGTCAGCATGGCGCACATCAGCACGATGTTCGCGTACTCGCCGATCATGAAGAGCAGATACGGCGTCGAGGAATATTCGACCTGATATCCAGCAACCAACTCGGACTCGGCTTCGGGCAAGTCGAACGGTGGGCGGTTGGTTTCAGCCAGGGCTGACACGAAGAACAGCACCAGCATCGGGATCATGATGACGATCGTCGGCCAATTTGTGCCGCCATTGCCGAACATATTCCAGTCCCAGATCCAGCCGGCCTGGGAATCGACAATGGTCGTGAAATTCATCGAGCCGGACAGCAGCAGAACCGACACGACGATGAAGCCGATGGACACCTCATAGGACACCATCTGGGCTGCCGAGCGCAGCGCGCCCAGGAAGGGGTACTTCGAGTTGGAGGCCCAGCCGCCCATGATGATGCCATAGACGCCCAGCGAAGAGATCGCGAACCAGTACAGCACCCCGACGTTGAGGTCCGACACGACCCAGCCGGGCGCGAACGGAATCACGGCCCAGGCTGCGAATGCCAGGATGAAGGTGATGAGCGGGGCCAGCAGAAAGACCGTCTTGTCGGCCCCGGCCGGGACGACGACCTCCTTCAGGACGAACTTGAAGAAGTCGGCGAATGACTGAAGCAGACCGAACGGCCCGACGACGTTGGGGCCCTTGCGCATCTGCACGCCCGCCCAGATTTTTCGGTCGGCCAACAGCAGGAAGGCCAGCGAGATCAGGATCCCGACTGTGACGAGCAGGATCCCGCCGACGGTGATCAGGGTCCAGCCCAAGGGAGTAGTCCAGAAATCCATCAGGCGAGCTCCACCGACAAAATGGCCGCTACAAACAGCAGAACGCCAACCGTCTCCAGCGCCACGCCAATGCGGGCTTTCCAAGTGCTGTCATGGACGCCAAGCGCCTTGAGCCTTGTTTCGCTAGCGAACATCGCCGTGCCCCCGCGCGCGCCTAGGCCCGAAGCTTGGAGACGTGACTTCATCTCAGTCAGGCCCTGTGTGAAAACCCAAACTCCCGCCAGCGAGATCAGAAGCGGGAAATAGGCCCAGATCGGATATCCGCCCATCGCCCTACTCCGCCGCCATCAGGCGCTGGCCGCTGCGCTGGGCCGACAGTTCGGCCATGGTGGCCGAGGCCCGCGCGATCGGATTGGTCAGATAGGCGTCAGCCAGGGGCGACGTGAAAGCGCCCTTGCCCAGCTCGCCCTTTGCGCCCAGCGACGCCACGTCAAACGATCCGGCTGGGGCCAGATAGCCGATCCGCCCAAAGGTCGGGTGAGCTCCAAACAGATGGTGCCGCAGGGCGTCAAGGCTGTCGAACGGCAGGGTCCGGCCCACGCGCTCCGACAGGGCACGCAGGATCGCCCAGTCTTCCTTGGCCTCACCCTTGGGGAAGACCACGCGTTCGGCCAATTGAACCCGGCCTTCGGTATTGACGTACAGGCCCGGTTTTTCGGTGTAAGCCGCCCCGGGCAGGATCACATCGGCCCCATGCGCGCCGCGGTCGCCATGGCTGCCCAGATAGACCTTGAAAGCCGATGTCGCCGAGGCGTCGATTTCGTCAGCTCCCAGCAGGAACAGGACGTCGAGCTTGTCTTTCTTGGCCATCTCGACCGCCGACAGGCCGCCCTGGCCCGGCACGAAGCCCATGTCCAGGCCGCCCACGCGCGATGCCGCATGATGCAGGACGTTGAAGCCGTTCCAGTCCTCCTTGACCACGCCCGTCTTCTTGGCCAGCGCCCCCAGCGCGTTCAGCACTGCCGCCCCGTCCTTGCCGATCAGGGCCCCGGCCCCGACGATGATCGCCGGTCGTTCGGCCTTGGCCAGCAGGTCGGTCAGGGCCTTGGCTGGCTTGGCCAGGGCATCTGCCCCCTCGCCGAAGTGTGTGTAGTCATAGGTCAGCGAAGTCGCCTCGCCGATCAGGCCGATCTGGGCCTTACCCGAGAGCCAGATCTTGCGCAGCCGCGCATTCAGGAGCGGAGCCTCCACGCGCGGATTGGTCCCGACCAGCAGGACGGCGTCCGCCTGTTCGATGCCTTGCAGACTCGAGTTGAACAGCCAGCCCTCGCGCCCCGATCCTCCCAGGGCCGCACCGTCCTGACGGCAGTCGGTGTTGGCCGAACCGAGCGCCCGGAACAGCGTCAGGGCCGCATACATGGACTCAGCGTCCTGAAGATCGCCGGCGATCACGCCGATCTTTTCCGGTTTGGCCACCTTGAGCCTGTCGGCTACCGCTACGAGCGCCTCGTCCCAGGTCGCCGGCTTCAGCTTGCCCCTGGCATCGCGCACCCAGGGCTTGTCCAGGCGTCGTTGGGTCAAGCCATCGACCGCATAGCGGCTGCGGTCGCTCAGCCATTCCTCGTTGATGCCTTCGTTCACACGCGGCAGGGTCCGCATGACCTCGGCCCCGCGGCTGTCGGCGCGGATATTGGATCCCAGCGCGTCCATGACATCGAGGGTCTCGGTTTTCTTCAGCTCCCAGGCACGGTAGTGGAACTGCCAGGGCCGATGGGTCAGTGCCCCGACCGGGCACAGATCATTGACGTTGCCCGACAGCTCGGAATCCACGGCCTGTTGCAGATAGGTGCTGATCTCGGCGTTCTCGCCGCGATTGAGCAGGCCAATATCGGGAACACCTGCAATTTCAGTAATGAAGCGCACACAACGCGTGCACTGGATACAGCGCGTCATATAGGTCTTGATCGTCGGACCCATGTGCTTTTCTTCGACCGCACGCTTGTTCTCGTCGTAGCGGGAATGCTCGCGGCCATAACCCATGGCCTGGTCCTGCAGGTCGCACTCGCCGCCCTGATCGCAGATCGGGCAGTCGAGTGGATGGTTGATCAGCAGGAATTCCATCACACCCTTGCGGGCCTTTTCGACCATCGGCGTGTTGGTGAAGATCTCCTGGCCGTCGGCCGCCGGTAGGGCGCATGACGCCTGCGGCTTGGGCGGCCCCGGCTTCACCTCGACCAGACACATCCGACAGTTGCCGGCGATCGACAGGCGCTCATGATAGCAGAAGCGCGGGATCTCCTCCCCGGCACGCTCCGCCACCTGGAGCACGGTCATCCCCGGCTCGAACTCGACTTCCTGGCCATTGACCTTGGCGATGGGCATCAGCGGGCCTCTTGTTGGGCGGAGCTGTCCGCCGGCACATTAAAAGTGACAACCTGTGTTTCGCCGTTACGGATCAGCGATACAGTTTCCCCATCCACGGCGCAGTCGAAACTCAGGCGGCCACCGTCGACCGGCGCGCGCCACGAAATGACGCCACCGACGTACGTCACCGCAGGGCCGGACTGACCGTACTGGACCTGGACAGCCTGACGGCAGGCATCTTCCAGCGACGCCGCAAGCTCCACCGGCGCTGCGGCGTCTGCCTCAACCTCCGCAGCCTGCGGTTCGGCCGAAACGGGAGGAGCCGGCTCGCCGTCGGGCGCACACGCGACGGCCACCAAGGCCGCCGCGCTCACCATCGCCGATGTCAGGATGCGGTCGATCAACGTCTTGGTCCTAGAGCCAGGCCTTCTTGCCGACGACGTACTCCCGCTGGAACGCCTCGTCCGACTTGGTCAGATAGATGATGCCCTCGACCAGACCGAGGATCCCCATGGCCATCGGGCCCAGGCCGGCCACGATCGAACCGACCAGTGTAATCGCCAGCATGATGACCCCCGGCTGGGTCAGGCCGAGGTAGAATTTATGAATCCCCAGCGCCCCGAGGATGATCGCCAGGAGACCGGCAACAACCTTGTTCTTCTCACCGCCGGAGAAGGATTCAACCGCCTCACTGATGCTGTCGGCAGCAGTCGATCCGCTACCGATGACATAGATGGCCGAGGCCTTGTCTCCCTCGGCATTAAAATCGACATCGGCACCGACCCGCACGGTGCGCGCACCATCCTGCAGGTCACCGCGCAGGAAATTGTAGCGGTTGCCGTCATCACCGCTGATCACGCCGGTCCCTTCGAGGTCCTGATAGGACAATACCTTGCCACGCATAGTCAGACTCTCCCCTATTCAGCCGCAATCGCATGGCCCGCGAAGGAACCCTTGCGCATACGGTACTGGTTGATCCGATCTTCGATTTCATGGCGGAAATGCCGGATCAGCCCCTGAACCGGCCAGGCCGCCGCATCCCCGAGCGCACAGATGGTATGGCCTTCGACTTGACCAGCCACGTCGAGCAGCAGGTCGATCTCGGACGGCTCGGCATTGCCTACCGCCATCCGCTCCAGCACTCGCCACATCCAGCCCGTGCCCTCGCGGCATGGCGTGCACTGGCCACAGCTTTCGTGCTTGTAGAAGTAACTAATACGGGCAATCGCCTTCACCAGATCGGTCGACTGATCCATCACGATGACGGCAGCGGTGCCCAGACCCGAGCGCATTTCGCGCAAGGAGTCGAAGTCCATCAGTGCTGTCTCGGCCATCTCCCGCGTAATCAACGGCACCGACGAGCCGCCCGGGATCACGGCCTTGAGATTGTCCCAACCGCCGCGCACGCCGCCGCAATGATCGTCCAGCAGCTGACGCAACGGGATCGACATGGCCTCTTCGATATTGCACGGGCGGTTCACATGGCCCGAGATCGACATGACCTTCGTGCCGGTGTTATTCGGGCGCCCAAAGCTCGCGAACCATTCAGCCCCGCGTCGCAGGATAGTCCCGGCGACCGCGATCGACTCGACATTGTTCACCGTGGTCGGACAGCCATAGAGGCCGGCACCCGCCGGGAACGGCGGCTTCAGGCGCGGCTGGCCCTTCTTGCCTTCAAGCGATTCCAGCAGCGCGGTCTCTTCACCACAGATATAGGCCCCCGCCCCGTGGTGGATATAGACGTCGAAGTCCCAGCCATGGACGTTGTTCTTACCGATCAGCTTGGCTTCGTACGCCTGCTTGACCGCCGCCTCCATGCGCTCGCGTTCCAGCACATATTCGCCGCGCAGATAGATGTAGCAGGCGTGCGCCTGCATCGCGAAGGACGCGATCAGGCAGCCCTCGATCAAGAGGTGCGGATCATGCCGCATGATCTCGCGGTCCTTGCAGGTCCCCGGCTCGGACTCATCGGCATTGACCACCAGATAGTGCGGACGGTCCGCGCGGACCTCCTTGGGCATGAATGACCACTTCAGGCCGGTCGGGAAGCCCGCCCCGCCCCGGCCGCGCAGGCCCGAGTTCTTGATCTGGTCGATGATCCACGGGCCGCCTTGATCGAGCATATCGCGGGTACCGTTCCAGCACCCACGCGCCTTCGCCCCCTCCAGGCCCCAGTCATGGAATCCATAGAGGTTGGTGAAGATGCGATCTTTGTCTTGAAGAATTCCGACCATGCTCATTCAGGCTCCGCCATGCGGCGACGGTGATAACGGGTACGCAGAAAGACAGCGGCAACCATCAGGATCCAGCCAACCCCCAACGCAATATAACCGCCGTTGATCGCCCATTCGGGCACCTCAAGCCAGACCGCTGCGACGACGATGGCAGCACCAATCAGAACCAGGCCGAAGGCCGTGAATCGGACGGGCTGCGCCACGCCGCGCAGTTCCTGGCGATACGCGGTCAGGCCTTCCGGCGTGCTCAGGTCCGGCCGCGCCATCACGCCGGCTCCTTTTTCTTCTTGGCCTTGGGTGCCGCGTTCGGCAACGACTTGATCGGTTTGCCGGCCGATCCGTCGTAGAGCTTGGGGTCAGTCAGGCTGGTCGGCTCGCCCTCTGGGGCCGAGGTCTGACGCTTCACCCGTGGGCCCGGCTTGGACGACTTGCCGGCGGCGAAGTCATCGATGATCTTCTCCATGTCGGCGGCAGTCAGATCCTCGAAATAATAGTCGTTGATCTGGGCCATTGGGGCGTTGGCGCACGCGCCCAGACACTCAACTTCTTGCCAGGTAAAGCGACCGTCGGCCGACAGCTTGTCCTTGGGACCGATCCGCTTCTCGCAGACCTTCATCAGCTCACCCGAGCCGCGCAGCATACAAGGCGTGGTTCCGCAGACCTGGATCAGGGCCGAGGTGCCCACCGGCTCGAGCATGAACATGGTGTAGAAGGTCGCAACCTCCAGTACCCGGATCTTGGGCATTCCGAGCAACTCGGCAATAGCGGCCATTGCCGGTTCGGAGACCCACCCCTCCTGCTTCTGGACCAGCCACAGGATCGGGATGACCGCCGATTGCTCGCGGCCCTCGGGATACTTGGCAATCCACCAGTCAGCCTTCTTCTTCGTCTCCTTGGAAAAGGCGAACGACTTGGGCTGATCCTTGGCGAGACGACGCGCCGACATCTAGATCTCCAGTTCCGTCACGTCGCAGCCGCGGCCCACGATCTTGGGACGGACAGCCACGACCTTCCGCGCGCCCGAACGGGTCATCAGGAAGCAGTGTTCGATCACGCCGTAGGATCCCAGCGCGGTAGAATAGTGTTCGATGCTCCACCCCTGGCGCAGCATTTCCGAAATAGGCTTGGCGGTTTCGCTCATCGGATCTTCACCGCGTTTTTGAACCAGCGGCCCAGACGGTCCTTCCAGACATCGGCACCGGCTTTGCGCAGATCGCGCAGCCAGATGGAGGTCGGCGGGACATGAGCAACCGCCAGACGCCCCACGAACAGGAAGCCCGACATCCAGACCAGGCTCATCCACATGGCTTCCCAGAATGAACGGTCATCGGCCAGATAGGCCTGACGGAAGCCGGATCGAACCACAATCACCCCGGCCAGCGGCACCAACAGCTGACTGGCGCGTCCCAGTGCCACGCGAACAAAGCCGATGGCTGCACGCCGCCGCGGTGAGAACACGACGGTCACAAACGTACTGAACGCCATCAGCCCGCCGAACCAGATCCAGCGGTCGGGCAGAACGATCGGCTGAATGAGGAAATCACTCATTCCGCGACGCCCTCCTCATGGTTCACCCACGGCAGGAACTGAACGTGCGTTATCTGGCAGGACTGAACGCGACAGATCGCAACCACTTCGCCCGCAAATCCGCCAGCGGAAATCGCCTCTTCGTCGACGATATATTCCCCCGAGGTGATCCGGTTGGCGATTTCCAAGTGGGTGTCGGCCGGCATTTCGAGAAACGCGTTCGCGTAGTGCGTTCGGATGGCGTCACCGCCTTGCAGGGTATCGTCTTCGCCCGGCCCCATTACGATGACGGCGTCCGGCGCATAGAATTCGACAAACGCCGCCGTATCGCGGGCCCGCCAGGCCGCGATCTGGGCGTCGACGACTTCCATGGCCAGACACTCGAACATCAGCGATCAACCTCACCGAACACGATGTCGAGCGACCCGAGAATGGCCGACACATCGGCCAGCAGGTGCCCCCTGTTCATCCAGTCCATGGCCTGCAGATGCTTGAAGCCCGGAGCCGCGATCTTGCAGCGATAGGGCTTGTTGGTTCCGTCCGAGATCACATAGACACCGAATTCGCCCTTGGGGGCCTCGACGGCCGCATAAACTTCACCCGGCGGCGTCCGGAACCCTTCGGTATAGAGTTTGAAGTGCTCGATCAGGGCTTCCATCGAACGCTTCATCTCGCCCCGGCGCGGCGGTGCCACCTTGTTGTCGGTCGACAGGACCGGGCCCGGATTTGACCTCAGCCGATCAATGCACTGGCGCATGATCTTGAGAGACTCTTTCATCTCTTCCACGCGGCAGAGATAGCGGTCCCAGCAGTCGCCGTTCTTGCCGACGGGAACCTCGAAATCGAGCTCGGCATAGCACTCGTACGGCTGGGATTTTCTCAGGTCCCAGGCGATGTCGGACCCGCGCAGCATCACGCCCGAGAAGCCCCAGGCCAGGGCCTGTTCCTTTGACACAACACCAATGTCAACGTTGCGCTGTTTAAAGATGCGGTTCTCGGTGACCAGGGCTTCGATATCCGTCAGGGCCTTGGGGAACTCGCCGATCCACTTTTCAATGTCGTCGATCAGGGCGTCAGGCAGATCCTGATGCACACCGCCGGGCCGGAAATAGTTGGCGTGCAGGCGCGCACCCGAGGCGCGCTCATAGAACACCATCAACTTCTCGCGCTCTTCGAAGCCCCACAGCGGCGGCGTCAGAGCCCCGACGTCCATCGCCTGGGTGGTGACGTTCAGCAGGTGGTTCAGAATGCGGCCGATTTCCGAATACAACACCCGGATCAGCTGACCGCGATACGGCACCTCCAGACCCAGGAGCCGCTCGATAGCCAGGCAGAAGGCGTGCTCCTGGTTCATCGGCGCCACATAGTCGAGGCGGTCGAAGTACGGGATGTTCTGGAGGTAGGTGCGGGCCTCCATCAGCTTCTCGGTACCGCGGTGCAGCAGGCCGATGTGAGGGTCGACGCGCTCGACGATCTCGCCATCCAGCTCCAGCACCAGGCGCAGCACGCCGTGCGCAGCCGGATGCTGCGGGCCAAAATTGATCGTGAACTTGCGGTCTTCCTCTTCCGCCACCAGCGAAACGGGTTCCAGGTTGTCAGCCATACCCTACCCCTTCGCCTTTTCGTCGCCCGGCAGGACACCGGACCACTTGGTATAGTCGGCCCCCTCCCAGGGCGACAGGAAATCAAAACTGCGGAACTCCTGGGCCAGTTTCACCGGCTCATAGACCACCCGCTTCAACTCGTCGTCGTAACGCACCTCGACATAGCCCGTCATCGGGAAGTCCTTGCGCAACGGATGTCCTTCAAAGCCATAGTCCGTCAGCATCCGGCGCAGGTCCGGGTGATCCGAGAAATAGACCCCGAACATATCGAAGGCCTCTCGCTCGAACCATTCGGCGCTCGGATAGACCGGAATGGCGCTGGGCACTGGGGCCGTCTCGTCGGTCGAGACCTTGACGCGGATGCGCTCGTTCCGCGTCAGGCTGAGCAAGTGATAGACCACATCGAACCGCTCGGCGCGCTGAGGGAAGTCCGCTCCACACAGATCGACCAGTTGCTGAAAGCCCAGCTCGTCGCGCAGCGACCGAAGCACGTCCAAAATCTGGTCGCGCTTGACGATCAGGGTGACCTCGCCGAAGGCGATCTTTGTCTCGATCACCGCCCTGCCGCACGCCTTCTTGGCGGCGCTGGCCAGGGCCTTCATGGCTTTGGGATTGCCGGCTCCGCTCATCGCGCAATCGTCCCCGTCCGCCGGATTTTCTTCTGCAGCTGCAGCAATCCGTACAGCAGCGCCTCCGCCGTCGGCGGACAGCCGGGCACATAGACGTCCACCGGTACGACCCGGTCGCAGCCGCGTACGACGCTATAGCTGTAATGATAATACCCGCCGCCGTTGGCGCACGATCCCATCGACAGGACATAGCGCGGGTCCGGCATCTGATCGTAGACCTTGCGCAGGGCCGGAGCCATCTTGTTGGTCAGGGTTCCGGCGACGATCATCAGGTCTGACTGACGCGGGCTGGCGCGCGGGGCCATCCCGAACCGTTCCATGTCGAAGCGCGGCATCGAGGCCTGCATCATCTCGACGGCACAGCACGCCAGGCCGAAAGTCATCCACATCAGGCTGCCGGTACGGGCCCAGGTGATGACGTCATCCAGCGGTGCCGTGACGAAGCCCTTTTCGCCGAGCTCATGGTTGACCACCTCAAAGAAGCGGTCGTGGACCTGGGGATCATAGCCCTCGACGCTCGAGCGCGCCGCCGAACCGGCCGGAACGATCACTCCCATTCCAGAGCTCCCTTCTTCCACTCATACAAGAAGCCGACCGTCAGGACGCCCAGGAACACCATCATCGACCAGAAGGCGAACACCATTTCCGGCCGCGCCAGGTCGGTAAGGGTCACCGCCCACGGGAACAGGAAGGCCACCTCCAGATCAAAGATGATGAACAGGATCGACACCAGATAGAACCGCACATCGAACTTCATGCGGGCGTCATCAAAGGCGTTGAAACCGCACTCATAGGCCGACAGCTTCTCGACATCGGGATTACTGGGGGCCAACACCAGCGCCGCGACGATGAAACCCAGGCCCAGCACCGCAGCGATGGCCATGAAGATCAGGATCGGCAGATATTCGAGCAGGAATGCGTTCATGCGAATAGGGTCCGGGCCGCAGAAAGGCGGCGGAATCGGGGCTTCTTTAGACCGAACCCCCTCCCCGTTCAAACCCTTGCGCCGCCGGTTTCTTTGCGAACAGCTCGCACCAATGCCCGTGATGCGGCTTAGGAGTTTCGAAACCCACTCTGGGTAGTTTTCCGCCCAGGAATCTCGTTCGACACCGCGCAGAGGCCACAGCCATTGCGCAAGACGACCCCGACCTTCCTCTTTTAGTGGCGTTTAGTGACAGGGTCCGTAAGCAAATCTTCTGGTGTCAACCGAGTTCATCGAAGGCATTCCCCGCATGAGCCGCATCGCTGGTTCTCGCCGTGTCCCTTGGCGTCTGTTCCGTCATGAGGCAGCTGCAAGAACCGCTTTACCAGCATGGGGATTCGTCGCGCTGTTCCAGGTCTCTTTGGTCCTGGCGCACCTCTGTTATACCGCCTTCGGAGCCGTCGCGATCTGGCCGGCCAATGGTGTGCTGGTCGCCGGCCTGCTGCTGCTGGATCGTCGGCGCGCCATCGCAACCCTGGTTGCCTGCTTCGCGCTCAATCTGGCCTTCGACATCTTCGTCAAGGACGTTAGCGTCCAACGATCCCTGATCTTCAGCGTGCTGAACTCGGGCGAAGCCTTCCTGATCGCCCTGATCGCGCGGCGCTTCTGCGGGGCCGCCCTGCGTATGAAGCGCCCGGTTCGACTGGCAGGTTTCGCCTTCCTGGCGGCGGCCCCGACCGTCACGCTGGCGGCCGTCACTGGCCTGACCTTGTTAGGCATCCCCGCGCGTGACCTGAATATGTATCTGGCCAGCTGGATCAGCGTTGAACTGGTGGGCTGCCTCGTCGTCGCGCCCAGTATCGTCATACTGGCCAACACCGGCCGCCACGGCATTCCGGCGATGCGCCTTGACTGGCCCCAGATTGGTCTGATGGCGGCCGCATCAGTGTTCACCGCCGCAGTCTGTCTGAGGTTTGTGCCCCTGCCTGTAGCCGTCGTCCTGCCGGTGCTGCTCATGGTGTCTCTGAGTCTCTCGCCCAAGCAGGCGGCGATGATGGTCCTGATCTCGTCATCGATCATCACGCTGTCGTTTCTCAACGAGCCCGCAAGTTTTGAGGCGTTCAGATTCGGACGGGCGGAAGCAGAGCGCCAAGGTGGTCTAGATATCCTGACTCGTCTGCCGTCGTTCTACCTGTACCTGGCCTCGGTACTCGCGATCATCTTGCCGACCTCAACAGTCCTCGCGGAAAAAGCGCGACTCCAGGCTCGGCTTCAGGAACGAACTGCGCGCATCCGCCGCGACGCCGCGCGCTTGGGCGTAGCTGCAAGGCTGGCCAATGCGGCGACGGAATCCAAGCGGCGATTCCTGAACATGATCAGCCACGAACTGCGGACGCCGCTTGGGCAGGTCGCCGGCTTTACGGCCCTGGTCGCGACTGACCCCGGTCTGTCAGTTGAATCCAGGGACCAGGTCGCCAAGATCTCGCTGGCCAATACCCATGCCCTGGAACTGGTCGGGGACATGATCGACTTCGCTCGCGGCGAACTGACCGTGCAGGTCGACACATTCGACCTTCGTGAAACTGTTGCCACAGTGCTGGACCATGTCCGCAACAACGTGTTGCAACGACCGCTGCAGGTCGAGTTCGTCAACCATTTAGGTGACGACAGCTTCTATGAGGGGGATGCCCGCCGGATACGCCAGGTCCTGCGTCTACTCTTACATAATGCGGCAAAATTCACCTTCGAGGGCAAGATCGGCGTCGAAGCTGAAAGCGACTCCGAGGGGGTCCGCCTAACCGTCTTTGACACCGGTATCGGGATTGCCGCCGATCGGATTCCGCATCTGCTCGAGGCCTTCAGCCAGGGCGACAGTTCTGTCACCCGTGAGCAGGATGGGCTGGGCATCGGCCTGTCTCTGGCCGACAAGATGGTCGAGGCGCTCGGCGGGACCTGGTCAATCGATTCAGAGGTCGGGCATGGAACCCGAATCATTCTGAATCTGCCAATGGTTCACGGACAGGCACCGCAGGCCGCCGAGGACGCGGGCCGCGCGCCCCGGCTCCTGATTGTGGACGACCACCCTGCCAATCGCGAGATCCTCGGCCTGATGGCGCGCGCCATGGGCTGCCAGACCGACTACGCCAGCGACGGGATCGAGGCCCTCGACTCCGCCCGTGTCGGGACGTTTGATATTGTCCTCATGGATCTCAGGATGCCCCAAATGGACGGCTTCGAGGCGACTCGAAGAATTCGCGCCTTGGGTGGGGCGGCAGGTCGGGTCCCGATTCTGGCGGTGAGCGCCGAATGTCAGGAAGAATGCGTCGAGCCTTGCCGCGACGCCGGCCTGGACGATTTCCTGGCAAAGCCTGTGACTCAGGCCCGCCTCCTGGAGGCACTCAGCCTGTGGCTGGACCCCGAAGCGGCGCATCAGGCGCGCGCCTCCAGATCTACCGCCTCAACCAAGGCTGCCTGAACGTCGCAAGGTCCGTTCCGGTAGCCTTGCGCTGGCGAATTTGACCCGGTGCAACGTGTTGGCTTCAGGACCTAGGCCGCCCCCCCTGATCTGAGAGCACGCGCAATTCCGTAACCGGCCCAGCGTGACCGCGCGTCTCGCGTCAGTTCGACCGCGCAACCTCGCGTCGGTCCAGCCTCGAGAATCCCCGACAGGGTAAGGGCCTGCGCGAGAGCCCGTCCCATCCCCTCGCCGTGCCGCGGCGGGGCCTCAATCAGGGCGTCGCCAATGAGGACGAACGGAGGCCATCTTCCCAGATCAGCCTGATCCAGCGCCATTAGCCGCGTGGCGGTCGAGGTGTACCGCCGGGTGTCCTTAGAAAAGCTGATTGTTTCGACCGTCTTGGCCAAGGCGTCACCTCCGGCCAGCCCGACCGCCTGTCGAACGCGCTCGTGGCCCAGACGACCGGCCTCGCTAGACCTCGCCGTCAGCGTCACCTGCCCATCCTCGTCAATCTGAAGCAACCCTTCCAGGCCATCATGGGACCACGCCACCATTCCCGGCATCGCGCGATCAGAGGTGCCGCCCATACTCATGTGCCATTCCGGCCCGGCGATTTCATCCATCCAGACGTCCGGCCCGGCCTCACCGAGTCCCTCGAGCAAGGCCCTGTGGGCTCCGCTGGCATCCACCAGCAGGTCGAACCTCTGGCCAGGCAGGCTCGCCGGGCCCACGTACCAACCGGCCTGGGTCGGCGTCACCGTTTCGACCTTGACGTCATAGTCCAGCCGCGCGCCAGCCATACCCGCCGCTCTCGCTAGTGCGCTTTCGACTTCGGCCAGGGAGGTCAGTCGCTGCTGTCCGCGCCAGGCCACGGCTCCTTCCCGGGCGAGGCCGAACGGTACCCGTTGCGACCGCAACGGTGGACCTTTGGGACCGATCAGGGCGTCCAGCAGGTCAAAGCCCGCTGCGTCCATACGATGAACGTGTCCTGCACGTGGAGAGGGCTGGTGGCGCGATCGGGACTCGAAAACGACGACCTCAAAGCCCCGCCGTCGCAGGGCGACCGCCGCTGACAGCCCTGCGACGCCGCCGCCGATGACCCCGATCCGCACAGGCTTCCTGCCTAGCGACGCCGTGTGCGTAGGCCCGCGCCGCGCCCCGTGACGTCGCGGGATTCGGCCACGACCAGGAACACCAGGCCATTGGGCCGGCGTCCCAAGGTCTCGCGTGCCGCCATGGTCAGGGCCCGCTCGCGGCGTTCGATCGTTTCGCGTCCGCCGGGAAAGAACATGTCACCGGGAAAGAACATGTCGCCGGGAAAGAACATGTCGCCGGGAAAGAACATGTCGCCGGGAAAGAACATATCCCCGGGGAACTCCGTCGCGCCCGATCGGACCTCAAACCGGTCCGAGCCGAAGACATCGGTCATCTGACCGTTCTGAAACCGGGCCGCCAACAGCCGCACCGGTACCGCCTCGACTCCGTCGACCCGCAGCACCATGTGCCGCATGAGACCGCGCCGGAGCTCCTCCCCACTGAGCCGCGCCAGGCGCTCGGGGTTGCGCACAGCAATCTCGATCACCCCGCGCCCTTGCGCTAGGCTGACCGTGGCCACCGAGGCCCCGGCAGTGAGGGCCGCGACACCGGCCAGAAACTGTCGTCTTACGAGCGGCATGAGCCAAATCCTCCATTCTGGGAAAGCACCCCGTCGGTAGGAGGAACGGGTCAGCGCGCCCAATCCGGACATCAGATCGACCCCGTGCACGATTTTGCTGCTCGCGCCGCTTGACACTCTCTAGCGACGCCGCCTAAACGACGCGCCTTCGCCGGGACCGCCCCGACGAGGAATGCACGCGGGTGTAGCTCAGTTGGTTAGAGTGCCGGCCTGTCACGCCGGAGGTCGCGGGTTCGAGCCCCGTCACTCGCGCCACTTCCTTTCGGGGAAGTGGCGCTTTGCATTTCAGGCGCTCAGTGAGCCGTTGGGTTGGTGCCTTCGCCTGCCTCGACAAAGGCCCGGACGCCTGAAACCTCGGCATAGACCATGCACAGCTCTTCAAAGACCGTCGACCAGCCGTAGCGCGTCACCGCCCGACGGCGAGCCGCCCGGCTCATGGCTTCGATGTCGTGTTCAAACAGGGCTTCGATGGCCGATGCGTAATCCGCCACCTTCAGACTAGCCGATCTCACGCCGACGGCCTCATCAACTGTCTCCGAGACACCGCCAGAGCTGGTGCAGACCACGGGAAGGCCGGACGCCATCGCCTCCAGGGCGCACAGGCCGAACGGTTCCTTGTCATTGGCGTGTACGAAGGCGTCGCAGGAGGCCAGGAAACGTGCAATGGATGCCGTATCTTGCTGGAATGGCAAGGAAATCACCTGGCCGCCCTCAATCGGCAATCCGTCCGCGGCCCCGATGAGCAACAGCCGGTAGGGCGCACCCAGTTTTTCCACCGCCGAAATGATGACGTCGACGTTCTTCTCCTTGGCCGCCCGACCGGCGAACACCAGCAGGCGCTCCCCGGGGCGGACCCCCAGGTCACGGCGAACGCAATCCCTGTCCCCGTGGTCCGGATGAAAGGCCTCGATATCGACGCCCAGTGGCCGCTCGACAATCCGCTCTACCCCCGCCTCGCGCAGGCGACCGGCAATGAAGCGGCTCGGCGCGATCACCCGGTCGAACTGTCCGAAAATTTCCCCCCAGCGCTTTTCGATCGGCTTGACGGCCCACTGACCCCAGTGGAGCGAGGCCAGATAGGCCGGATCGGAATGGCAGAAGCCGATCACGGGCACGCCGAGGTTCTGCCCCGCTTCGATAGCCGCCACACCGGGTCCATAAGGATCGCCGGCCTCGATGAGGGCCGGATTCAGCGCCTGTAACCAGGTTGACCAAGATTTGCGGGACATGGGCCAGCGGTAGCCGGCCCCGAACGGCACCTTGGGTGCCGCAACCGTCACGGTGCGATCACCACGAACGCGCGTTCGCTTCCCAGGAACCAGAAGGGCATGACGCACGCCTGTCCGGTGCTGACCCAGCCAATCCGACTTCGATCTGAGATAGCGTTTCACGCCACCAGATATCGGCGCGTACTGCATGGTCGTATCGACCAGTCTGGGGCGCACGTCCTCGCCACGGCGATCCAGGCGCTTCAGGGTCTCAGCAATCTTCTCCTCAAGGGTGAAAACCCACTTCTGATCCTGCTCCCAGGCGTCCATGGCCATGTCGAAATCCCAGCTCCAGTACCAGCAGCGCAGCCATAACGCGCCAGCCTCGACCGGGATGCAAGCGAAGGTTATGGAGTAGATCCGTCAGTCGTCCCGACGACCTCGCGCCGTCATGGCTTCGCGGACCAGGCATTCGATCTGGGCATTGACCGAGCGCAGTTCGGCGGCCGCCAATTTTTCGACGGCCGCCATCACCTGAGGGTTCATGCGCAGGAGAAACGCCTTCTTGCCGGGCGGTTTCGGGCTCTCGGCCATTCGCCTATCCGTACAGGGTTCCGGTATTGACCACCGGCTGGGCCTCGCGGTCCGCACACAGAACCACCAGCAGGTTCGAAACCATGGCCGCCTTGCGGTCTTCATCCAGCTCGACGACGTTCAATTCGGCCAGCCGTTCCAGCGCGTTCTCGACCATCTCGACGGCCCCTTGCACGATCAGGCGCCGTGCCGACAGGATCGCCTCGGCCTGTTGACGACGCAGCATGGCGCTCGCGATCTCGGAGGCATAGGCCAGATGGGCCAGGCGCGCCTCGTCGATCGTCACGCCGGCCACCCGCACCCGCTCATTCAGTTCTTCGCGCAGCTTCTCCGCGATCAGTTCGGCATCCGCCCGCAACGTCGGCTCGTGATCGTCGCCGTGGTCGTAGGCATAGGTCGATGTGATGTCGCGCAGGGCCGTGTCGATCTGGATGTTCACGAACGCCGCAAAATCGTCGACGTCGAACAGAGCCTGGGCCGAATCGCGCACCCGCCAGACGACGTTGGCGGCGATCTCGATCGGATTTCCGCGCTTGTCGTTCACCTTCAGCTTGTCCGAGGTGACGTTGCGCACACGCATGGACACCTTCTTGCGCGAGTACCACGGCACCACCCAGCGGAGCCCCGCCTTGCGGTCCGTGCCCCGATAGTCACCGAACAGCAGGATGGCGACCGCTTCGTTCGGCTGGACCGAATAGAGGCCGCACATCAGGAAGAGTCCGACCAACTCCAGAACAATGCCGGCCAGCAGCACGATGGGCACCACGGCACCGCCCACCGCCATGATGATGGCAAGGGCACCCCCGAGCATCACCAGCAGCGAAAGCAGCAGCATCAGAATGCCGCTGGAGGTTTGGGCCGGCCGTTCGGCCGAAGCATTGATCTGCGGTTCCATCAAGGTCTCCATCTGATGCCAAAATGATATCATTACGCTATCATCTTGGCAATCGCATTGGCACCGATCGTCACATCCGGGTAAGTTGGCCTTGCAATCGCCCCAAAAAGAGGAAAGTTGGGGCTTTCTCGGCACTCCGCTTTGCGGACGGCTGGTCTGTGCTCGAAACAATCGTAGGGGTCACTCTTCATGCGTATCCAGCTTGCGGCGGCCGTCGCGCTCGCCCCGCTGATGATGGCCTCCGGTGCTGCAGCCCAGACGGTCATCAGCACAGAGCGAACCACCCCTGTCTCCACCTCGACTGCCAACAATGGCAATCCCGATGCAATCCGCATTAGCAATGGCGGCCTCATCCGCCTGACCTCCGGCAACGCGATAACGGTCGATTCCAATCACGACCTGACCATCGACAGCGGCGGTCGGGTGCTGATGGAGAATGCAGCGGACGGCGCTACGGGTGTGCTGATCGTGGGCGGCCATACCGCCAATGTGACCAGCAATGGCACGATCACGGTCGCCGACAATTTCACCGGGACCGACAGTGACAAAGACGGCGACATCGACGGCGTTTTTGCGACGGGAACAGGCCGTTACGGGATTCGGGTGACGGGTCCGGCAGCCCTGGTGGGAACCCTGACCCTGGGAGGCACGATCAATGTCGAGGGCAACCAGTCGGCCGGCATTTCGATTGAGACCGACCTTGACGGTAGCATTCGTCATTTCGGATCCCTCACAGCCCTCGGCAGCGACAACTATGGTCTGCGGGTGGGCGGCGACGTGTCCGGCAACATCTACGCCGGCGGAACGATCTCGGTCATAGGAGAGAACTCTGTCGCCGTATCCGTTGACGGGGACGTCGCGGGTCGGCTGACGATTGGCGGCGCGATTTCCGCCACGGGCTTTCGCTATACTGGCCAGCTGACCCGGGCCCAGATCGCCGCGCTGGACGCCGATGACCTGCTTGTTGGTGGTCCAGCACTGGAGATCAACGGAAACGTCGCCGGAGGCGTCGTCTTCGACGTCGCTCATATGAATATCGCCGGAAACGATGACGATGACGGCGACGGCATTCCCGATGCGACCGATCCCGATGACGACAATAACGGGATCAACGACGTCAATGAGGCGACGGCGGCGATCACCTCCTACGGGTCTAGCCCGGCCGTTCAGATCGGTTCCACGACCCAGACCGTCACCCTGGGTGCCGCCGGTACCGGCGACGAGGCTTTTGGCCTGATCAACCGGGGAACCGTACTTGCGACCGGCCTGTACAGCGGCTTCAGTGCCACGGCCATCCGGATCGGCGTCGATGGGGGCCTCGGCGTCAACATCGCCGGAGGGTTCCGTAACAACGGCTCGGTCAATTCCATGGCGCTGGACGCCAACAGCACCAGCCTTCTGATCGGCTCGGGTTCGGATGTCGCGACCGTTCTCAACCAGGGCGTCATCCAGGCTCTGGTGACGGGAGACGGAACCTTCAATGCCGTCGCCGTCGACTATCTGGCGGGCGCGCTCGGTGGTTCGCTGACCACGAGTGGCACCATCGCGGCCTATTCCCAGGGCGAACACGGCAGCGCCTACGGGATTCGCGATGCCAGCGGCACCCTGACCAGCATCACGAACACCGGCCTCATCGAAGCCTTCGTCTATCCGACGGATGACGCCGCCGACACCGATGACAGCAATACCAATGCGGCCGATGAAGTCATCACGGGCCGCGCCGTCGCCATCGATGTCAGTGCCAACACGACCGGCGTGACCCTGATCCAGGACGGCGAGATCGACGGCGATGACAACGGCGACGGTATCGCGGATCCCGATTCAGATGGCGACGGTGTCGATAACGATGATGAGCCCGCCATCACCGGCGAAATCCGGCTCGGCTCGGGGGCCGACACTGTTCAGATTCGCAATGGCACCGTCACGGGCGACATCTCCTTCGGCGCGGGAGCCGACACCTTTCTGGTTGACGGCGGGGCCGTCGTACGCGGGGCGCTTTCGGATTCCGACGGTCAACTGGCGATTAACATCAACAACGGCCTCCTGGATGCACGTCAGACAACCGCGCTGAACGTCAATAGCCTGACAATTGGCGCAAACGGCGACTTGATCGTAACGATCAACCCGACCACCGGGTCCGTAGGCGGTTTCAACGTCAGCGGAGCAGCCACGATTGCCAGCGGGGCCGGGATTGGTGTTCGCTTCACCTCGCTTCTGGACGATCCGACGCGGTTTGTCGTGATTCAGGCGACGTCCCTGACCGCTGGCGTTCTGGATCAGACCGCCGTTCAGGCGAACTCCCCCTATATGTTCGTCGTCAATGCCGGTGTCGATTCCGCATTGAACCAGGTGTACGTCGATGCACGCCAGCGCACGGCATCAGAGTTCGGATTCATCGCGGCCGAAGCCGACACCTACGGTGCGTTCTATCAGGCCCTGGCTGGCGACAGTGAGCTACTCAATGCCTTTATGGCTCAGACGAGCCAGCAAGGGTTCTTCGGGATGTACCAGCAGATGCTGCCCGAGCACTCCGGCGGGGCCTTGATCTCTCTGGCTACCGGCGTTGATGCGGTCACGCGGGCCCTGTCAGGTCGCGGGCATCCGGCTCCAGAAGGCGAAACCAGCGCCTGGCTGCAGGAGATCAACTTCTACGCTGATCGCGAAGAAGGCCAGGCCTACGGCTTCCGGTCGGAAGGCTTCGGCTTCGCCGGCGGGGTCGAGCGTGGCTCTGGATTTGGGGCACTGGGTCTTTCCTTTGCCCTCACTTCCTCGGACCTTGAAGATCCGGAGTCGCGGGGGGAAGAGGTCCTCAGCGCGCAACTGCTGGAACTCGGCCTCTACTGGCGGGCCCAGGGCACGAACTGGAACGTCTGGGCGCGGGGTGCCGGTGGCTTTGCCAGCTTCGACAGCGTGCGTCAGCTTGTAGCGCCGGGCATCAACCGCCGCAGCGAAGCCGACTGGAACGGCTACAGCCTCGCCCTGGCCGGCGGTGCGGCCTATGATTATCAGACCGGACGCTGGAGCATCCGCCCTGAAGCGATTGTGGAGTACTTCCGGCTTTCGGAAGACGGACACGAGGAATCCGGCGGCGGTGCCGGCTTTGACCTGGGCTACGAAGACCGCTCCGGCCACATCCTGTCGTCGACGCTGGCCGTCACAGTTGGGGCCGGCTTCGGCGAGAACCGTTGGCTACGGCCCGAGATCCGGGTGGGCTGGCGTCAGATCTTTTCGCATGATCCCGGCACGACGGTTGCCAGCTTCCTGTCGACCGGCACGCCCTTCTCGCTCCAGGGTGACAGCCTTGAAGGTGGCGGACCGATTGTCGGAATGCGTCTGAACCTCGGCAATGAGCTCGGCTTCCTGGCGATCGAGGCCGATGCCGAGCTGCTCGACAGCTACGTCCGCTACGCCCTGCTGCTGCGGGCCAGCTTCAAGTTCTAACCCGAGCGATCATCTCTGGTACGGCAAAGGCCACCGATGCGTCGGCGGCCTGTTGGCTGCCCGTTGTTCGCTTGAGCAAGCCGAGCATGAGCCGTTTGGCAATGGTGGGCGGCGAGGGGATCGAACCCCCGACCCTCTCGGTGTAAACGAGACGCTCTACCGCTGAGCTAGCCGCCCCCAAAGAGAAAGGGCGCGAGCCGTAGCCCGCGCCCATCCTTGTTTCAAGTCCTGATCGGCTTAGCCGTTCAGGGCGGTCTTCAGGCCTTCGCCGACGCGGAAACGCGCCGTCTTGGAGGCCGCGCGCGGAACCGTCTGGCCGGTGCGCGGGTTGCGGGCCATGCCCGCCTTACGGGTCACGGCCGCGAAGGTGCCGAAGCCGACCAGGCGCACGTCATCGCCGCGCTTGAGCGAATCCGTCACGCTGTCGGTGAAAGCGTCGAGCGCCTTCTTGGCCTGTTCCTTCGAGAGCCCGGCTCCGTCCGCCATGGCGGCGATGAGTTCGGCTTTGGTCATTGTGTGGTCTCCCAACCCATTGGAGGCCCTGGTGTGCCGCGCTTCGCGACTCACTGCGCCTCATGGCCGACATTAGACCGAACGAATCCCCGCGCGTCAAAAGGGAAACGCCGTCCCCGGGACTCGGGAACGGCGTCTTTATAAGGGATTGAGGCCGATCGTCAGTGAGCGACCGCTCCGCCTGGTGTGTCGTTCGAGGACGGTCTCGGCAAAGGTTCGGACTCCGGATCCCATTCAACCGGAGTCAGCGGACCCGTCAGCGCGTGCTTGAGCACCTCATCCACATTGGAGACCGGAATGATCTCCAGAGCGTCCTTCACATTGGCCGGGATATCTTCAAGATCCTTGACGTTTTCCTGGGGGATCAGGACCGTCTTGATGCCGGAGCGAAGCGCCGCGAGCAGCTTTTCCTTCAACCCACCAATGGCCGTAGCCCGCCCACGCAAGGTAACCTCTCCGGTCATGGCGATGTCCTTGCGGATCGGATTGCCGGTCAGCACCGACACCATGGCCGTCACCATGGCGATGCCTGCCGACGGACCGTCCTTGGGCGTCGCTCCATCGGGAACGTGAACGTGAACGTCGGTGGTCTCGAACACCGGGGGCTTGATCCCGAACTCCAGTGAGCGCGCTCGGACATAGGAGGCCGCCGCCGAGATCGATTCCTTCATCACCTCTTTCAGGTTGCCGGTGACGGTCATGCGCCCCTTGCCGGGCATCTTGACCGCCTCGATGGTGAGGATGTCACCGCCGAACTCGGTCCAGGCCAGACCGGTCACGATGCCGACCTGATCGTGATCGTCCGTCTCGCCGTGGCGATATTTGCGAACGCCGGCGTACCGCGCCAGCCGCTCGTCATCGACCGTGATCGAATCCAGTCCCTCACGGGACATCTCGCGCACGGCCTTACGGGCCAGGCCACCCAGCTCACGCTCGAGGTTCCGCACCCCCGCTTCGCGGGTGTAGTAGCGGATCAGGTCGCGGATCGAAGCGTCCGGCACGATCCATTCGCCGTCCCTCAGACCATGATCCTTGGCCAGTTTGGGCAGGATGTGCCGGCGGGCGATCTCGACCTTCTCGTCCTCGGTGTAACCGGAAATACGGATCACCTCCATGCGATCCAACAGCGGCTGGGGCATATTGAGGCTGTTTGCCGTCGTTACGAACATGACCGGCGACAGATCGTAATCCACCTCCAGATAATGGTCGCCGAAGGTGTTGTTCTGGGCCGGGTCCAGCACTTCGAGCAACGCCGACGACGGATCGCCCCGCCAATCGGCCCCCAGCTTGTCGATCTCGTCGAGCAAGATGAAGGCGTTCGTGGTCTTGGCCTTCTTCATCGACTGAATGATCTTGCCGGGCATCGAGCCGATATAGGTGCGCCGGTGACCGCGAATCTCGGATTCGTCACGCACTCCGCCCAACGACATCCGCACATATTCGCGCCCCGTCGCCTTGGCGATTGACTTGGCTAGGGACGTCTTGCCGACGCCGGGGGGGCCAACGAGACACAGGATCGGGCCCTTCAGACTGCCGGTGCGCGCCTGAACGGCCAGATACTCCAGGATCCGTTCCTTCACCTTCTCCAGGCCGTAGTGATCCTCTTCGAGGATGTCCTCGGCCTTGGCCAGGTCGATGGGCTTTTGGCGCGCCCTGCCCCACGGAATGGACAGCAGCCAGTCGAGATAGTTACGCACCACCGTCGATTCCGCCGACATCGGGCTCATATTTCGCAGCTTCTTCAGCTCGGCCTCGGCCTTGGTCCGAGCTTCCTTGGATAGCTTGGTCTTGCGGATGCGCTTTTCGAGTTCCATCAGCTCATCGCGCTGATCGTCCTGCTCGCCCAGCTCGCGCTGGATCGCCTTCATCTGCTCGTTCAGATAGTACTCGCGCTGTGTGCGCTCCATCTGGCGTTTCACGCGGCTGCGGATCTTCTTTTCAACCTGCAGGACCGAGATTTCACCTTCCATCAGGCCATAGACCCGCTCCAGACGGCGCGCGATCGCCAGGTTTTCCAGGAGGGCCTGTTTGTCGGCGATCTTCACCGCCAGGTGCGCCGCGATCGAATCAGCCAGGGCCGACGGATCGGTGATGTTAGGGATCGCTGACAGGGCCTCGGGCGGCACCTTCTTGTTCAGCTTCACATAGTTTTCGAAATGCTCGACGACCGCACGGCTGAGGGCCTCGATCTCGCCCTCGGCCTCGACCTCATCGGCCAGGTCGCTGTAGCGCGCCTCAAAATAGTCGGTGCGGTCGGTGAACCCGTCCAGGTGCGCGCGCGACTTGCCCTCGACCAGTACCTTGACCGTTCCGTCCGGCAGTTTGAGCAGTTGCAGCACATTGGCCAACACGCCAACGGAATAGATCGCCTCCGGGCGCGGGTCGTCGTCCGTGGAGTTCTTCTGGGTGGCTAGCAGGATCTGCTTGCCTCCCTTCATCACAGCCTCCAGCGCGCGCACGGACTTATCGCGACCGACGAACAGCGGCACGACCATGTGCGGGAAGACAACGATGTCCCGAAGCGGCAGAACCGGCAGGACCTGGGAATCAGACATTCAACTCTCCTGGCCGCCGTCCCTGTGACACCCGGCCTGTAGCACCGCCCGGAAAACCCGCTGCGGCCGCTGCCCCCGACTCTCGGCGGGCATTGCCCAGAATATGTGGCGCTTCGCACAGCGCATTCAAGGCGCGCGCCGCAACGGCCCACAGGCGGAGGCATTGGCGATGTCAGGGAAATCCCGCAGTGGCAGTCCCTAGGGGAATCGAACCCCTCTTTTCAGGTTGAAAACCTGACGTCCTAACCGATAGACGAAGGGACCACGCGCTGCGGAGCGGGCGATATAGCCGCCTCGATTTGCCGACGCAAGCCCCGTCAGACAGCCTGGCGCGGGTCATGAACATCGATGATCTCGAACTGGACGCCGCGCCGGCCATTCCAGTCGTCGGCCTTGAGCATACCGGCGACATCCAGGGCACCACCTCCACCCAGCAGCGCTTTGCCGACTTCGGTTTCAGCCGCACGCCAGGCGATGGCGCGGACCTGGCGACCGTCCGGATCGGCCAGGCGACAACTGACATGGCCGTTGTTCAGGACGCGCGCATCGCGCACCGAAACTCCGGCCAGAACGAAGGTCGGCTCGGGATTGCCCGGTCCGAACGGGGCCAGGGTCTGAAACGAATCGTACAAATTGCGATCAGCGCCGCGGGCCGTCGTCAGGACATCGACGTCCAGGGAATCGGCCTGGATCGCGACCTCGGCCTCCCGCGCCAGGCGATCAGACAGAAAGGCCCGCAGGTCGGGCAAGAGCCGGGTTTCAACGCTGAGTCCCGCCGCCATGGCGTGTCCGCCACCCGCCAGCAACAGGCCTTCATCGAAGGCGTCCTGGACGGCGCGGCCCAGATTGACCCCCGGAATCGACCGGCCCGACCCCTTGCCGATGCCGGCGGCCGTATCCAGTCCGACGACCACTACCGGCCGGTGCCATCGCTCCTTCAGGCGACCGGCCACCACGCCGATGACGCCGGGGTGCCACCCCTCCCCAGCCGCCAGGATGACCGGTGCCGCGGGATCAAAATTGGAGGCACGCTCCACCTGCACAATGGCCGCCTCAGTGATGTCGCGCTCAACGTCGCGCCGCTCGGCATTGAGCCGGTCCAGTTCGACAGCTAGGTCGCGCACCTCGCTATCATCGTCGCTGGATAGAAGCCGCGCCCCCAGATCTGAACGCCCGATGCGACCACCGGCATTGATCCGAGGGCCCAGAACGAAGCCGGCATGGAACGGCGTGGCTTGGGCCCGCTCGCTCCCGGCGACATCCATCAGCGCCACAAGGCCCGGATTCTTCCAGGTCGACATCACCTTCAGACCCAGGGCGGCAATCGCCCGATTGAAACCGGTCAGGGCCGTCACATCGCAGATCGCGCCCAGGGCCGCGAGATCCAGCCACTGGCGGATATCCGGCTCGGGCCGATCCTTGAACAGGCCTCGCGCCCGCGCCTCACGGTTGAGGGCTGCGAGCAGGACGAACACCACCCCGGCCGCCGCCAGATTGCCCTCGCCCGAGAGATCATCCAGCCGGTTCGGATTGACCACGGCGCGCGCACGCGGCGGATCGCCGCGCATCAGGTGATGGTCGACAACCACGACATCCAGATCCAGGGTGGCTGCGGCTTCCAGCGCGTGGTGTGCGGCAGCCCCGCAATCGACCGTCACCACAAGTCCGGCCCCGGCGGCCTTCAGACGCTCAAAGGCGAGCGCGCTGGGGCCGTAGCCTTCTGTCAGGCGATCCGGAACATAGATCGACAGCTCATGTCCCATGGTCCGGAACCAGCGCACGAGCTGCGCGGCCGAAGCCCCGCCGTCGACGTCATAGTCTGCGAGCACCCAGATATCAGTCCCCACCTCCAGAGCATCAACAAGAACACGCGCCGCGGCATCCATATCCTGAAAGCTCGACGGGTCCGGGAACAGGCGTCGGAGCGTCGGGCGCAGATAGTCCTCCACGGCATCCGGTAATACGCCCCGTGCCACGATGGCTCGCGCCAGCGGTTCGTCCAGGCGCTCGGCCCGCTGGATACGCGTCACATCTTCTGGATCCGCCGGTCGCAGCCGCCAGGATCGACCGAGCGCCGAACGCGCGACCCCGAGGAAGTCACCGCTCACGACGACGCCTAGTGATCGATCGGCGGCGGCGGCTCCGCGCGCTGGCGCATCCGCTGGGCCCAGGCGACCGCTTCGGCGGCTTCGTCGGGGCGAGCGGGACGCGCGAGGCGGACATCCACCCGATTGCGGGTCCTTTCCGCCCAAGGCCCTCCATCCGCCGGGGTCAGGGTCCACACGATTGCCGCAACCTCACGGTTCAATCGAAGCTCTGACGATTCCAGGCCCAGAACCTGATTGCGAATATCCGTCTCCGTCGGGACATTCTGGGGCGCGGGCGGGAAATCCGCCCAGCGCGGATAGGCCATATCCGATTGAGTCAGAGCTTCGACCCGCTGCGCTGCGGGCGAGGTGGGATCTATGGTCCGGTCGAACGGGTCGTAGGCCATGCAGCCGCTTGTCGCGCCGGCCAGAACCAAGGCTGCGACAAGACAGGCACCGGGTTTGATTCGTCTCAGACTTGCCTTCATCTCATTGGCGGTCATATGCCATCCTGAGCCCGCGCGAAAGCACGACAGGAGCGACCCGATGGCCAAGACCAAACGCACGGCGACCAAGGCCACGACCAAGTCTACCACGCCGCGACAGCGCGCGACCCCCAGGCCGGCCTCTGGCAAGCCGAAATCAGCCGCGACGGATAAACCGCCCGAGGCCCCGGCTGAAGCCGCCGTCAACACGCCGCCCCCGGGTGCCGACACCGAAATGCCGTCACGCGACGCCATTGAACAGTTGTCGATGAACCTGGCGCGGGCCGCCATGACCGCCCAGCAGGTCATCGCCGAGGCGGCCCTGAAGCAGGCGGACCGTCCGGCGGCCCTGTCCCCCGATCCGTTCAACGTCGCCCCGGCCATGACGTCGGTGATGACCTCGCTGGCGACGCGACCTGAAAAGCTGTTCCAGGCTCAGGCGGACCTGTTCTCGGGCTACATGGATCTGTGGACCGACGCCGCACGCCAAGCCACCGGTCAACCCTCCGGACTTGCGCCGGTCCCCCGAGACAAACGCTTTGCGGCTCCCGAGTGGTCGGAAAACCCTGTGTTCGACGTCATGCGCCGGTCATATCTGTTGTCATCGAACTGGCTGAACGATCTGATCTCGTCAGCCGAGGACATCAATCCCCGGACCAAGCGCCGCGCCGAATTCTTCACCCGGCTTCTGACTGACGCCTTTTCGCCCTCCAATTTCCTGGCTTCCAACCCGGCAGCCCTGAAGCAGTTGATGGAAACCAACGGCGAGAGCCTGGTGAAGGGGATGCAGAATTTCGCCGCCGACATGGAGCGCGGCGACGGAACGCTGAAGATCAGTCAGGCCGACTATGGCCAGTTCAAGGTCGGCGAAAACGTCGCCACCGCCCCCGGCCAGGTCGTCTGGCGCGACGAGTTGTTCGAGCTGATCCAGTTCGATGCCGCCACCGACCAGCAGCGCGCCATCCCGCTGCTGATCTTCCCGCCCTGGATCAACAAGTTCTACATTCTGGATCTTCAGCCCAAGAACTCCATGATCCGCTGGCTGTCGGCCCAGGGGTTCACGGTCTTCATCTGTTCGTGGGTCAACCCGGACAAGGACAAGGCCGGCTTCGGCTTTGACGACTATCTGGAAAAGGGCATCTACCGCGCCACCCAGAAGGTCATGGACCAGACCGGCCAGGATCGGGTCAACACGGTCGGCTACTGCATCGGCGGCACCCTGATGGGCGCGGCCCTGGCCCATATGGCCGCCAAGGGCGACCAGCGGGTCAACGCCACCACCTTCTTCGCCGCCCAGCATGACTTCGCCGAGGCCGGCGACCTGCTGCTGTTCACCGACGAGCACTGGCTGAACGAGATCGAGCAGAAGATGGACGCCGCCGGCGGGGTTCTGCCTGGCGCGGCGATGGCCGACACCTTCAACGCCCTGCGCGCCAACGATCTGATCTGGTCGTTCTTCGTGTCGAACTACCTGATGGGCAAGGACCCGCCCGCCTTCGACCTTTTGTTCTGGAACGCCGACCAGACGCGGATGCCCAAGGCCCTGCACATGGACTATCTGCGCTCCATGTACGGCAAGAACGCCTTGGCCGAAGGCAAAATGACCATGGGCGGCGAACAACTGGACCTGTCCAAGGTCAGGATCCCGCTCTACTTCCAGGCCAGTCGCGAGGACCACATCGCGCCGATGAATTCGGTGTATCGCTCGGCCCGCGCCTTCGCCAATGCGGCCGTGACCCTGACCCTGGCGGGATCGGGTCACATTGCCGGTGTGGTCAATCCGCCGGCCGCCAACAAATACCAGCACTGGATCAACGACGAACTGCCCGCGACGCTCCAGGAGTGGCTGGACGCGGCGGTCGAATACCCCGGCTCCTGGTGGGAACATTGGGCCGCCTGGCTGCACGACAAGTCGGGCGAGTGGGTCGACGCGCGCGATCCGTCGAAGGGGCCGCTCAAGCCGATCGAGGCGGCGCCCGGCAGCTATGTGAAGGTCAAGAGCTGAGCCGAGCCCCTCTCCCCGCGGGGAGAGAGGTCGATCTAGCCACATCGCCCGATCACGCCTTGCGCGCGGTCCAGGCCTTGCGCCCCGCCTTCAGTGACGGCTAGGGTCCAGCCGTGATGGCTCGCCAGCGTTCGGCGCCGCCCCTCGCCCATGCCGGCGTCTCCGCCAGCGGTGGCTGAAAAAACGCGGCCCTTGGCCAGGCTGGCGGGATCGATACGCCCGACGCACAGCGCCACCGGCGTGCCGCGCGCATCGTCCAGGCTTTCGAACACCCACAGATCGGGATAGTCGCGCTCCAGGTCGATCCACCAGGGCTGATCCGCCGACAGGTTCAGCACCGCCACTGTCTCGCCCAGCCGCGCCGCATCCAGCGCCGCCTTGGGATTAGCCACGCCCATATAGGTCACCTGGCTGCCGAAGCGCTGGCGCGCCCGGTCCCAGGTCCGGCCGTCCTCGGTGCCGCGCCACAGGGCCACGCTGATCGTGCCTTGCTGGGCCAGGCCCGCCGCTATCACCTCGCGCCAGATCGGAGCAACGGCAGGCCGGGTCAGGTCGGTTGCCTTGTCCATCAACCGCTCCAGGACAGCCGCCTCGCGGTCAGGTCTCAGATTCAGGTACGGGCCATGCGGCGCATCCTTGGCTCGGCCGACGCGCCGGGCAATCTGAAGACGCCTGTTCAACAGCTCCAGCATCTCTTCGTCGATGCGGTCAATCTCGTGTCGAAGCGCCTGCAGCGTCAGGCATTCGAGGGTCAGGTCGTTGGCCGGCTCTTGCGCCGCATCACGGGCGCGGGGGGTCGTGAGCATGGGAGTTCTCGGAATTGGAGGGTCGATACGGGTTCACGGCCGCTTTTCTGGTGAAGCGGTCGCCGGAGAGGTCAGGTTCTTGAAAAGACAGCCCTCAGCCGGCGTATCGAAAGTCGCCAAAGCCGAAATAATACGCGCGGCCGAACCCAGTGACGGGACGGGACAGATTGTCAGCGCGCGTAAGCATCAAAATCGCCTCGTCGGCGGAATGCCGACGCTGCCATTGACGGGTCACTCGCCGCAGTTCGTCAAGGCCTCGTTCCCCGCGCGCGAAAAATCCGCTCCCGCGCGTGACATTTTTCCCGTCATCACAGCCGCGATGGTTCCGCGCCGGCCAACCAGAATTGAGGATGGACCGTACAGCCTCACCACGCAGACGCCGGATGGTGCGAATGCCGCGTGCGGCTCTACCGCTCCACGACGACGAAGCGCGTCCGATTGTCCGCCGAATCCTGCATATCAGCCCGCAGGATCTTGAGCTCATAGATCTCTGCGGCCACTGCCGGCGCGATGGCCGCGCGCGTGATATCGCGAGCTGCTGCGACCAGTTCCGCTGCACCGGCGGTATCATAGGCCTCAATAGCCACCAGCCCCATCTCGCCGATATGCCCCCGACATTGGCCCAGCGCCACCGGGTGGCTCTCAACGGTCTTCAGATCCGTCAGCTTGGCCTCGGGGATTGCCATCAGCATCTGCCGCATCGGTCGCCAGGCCTCGGCCACGATCTTCAGGCCGTGCTCGGCGATCAGCTGGTTCGGGTCGGGCAAGAGACCGACGATCGAATTCTCCACCGGAATCAGACCGCATTCGCACTCACCAGAGGCGACCGCCCCGATCGCCTCGGCAAACGTCTCGTAGCCCTGAGGCTGGTTCCATGGCCGCAAGGCCAGACAGGCTTCATAGCTGAAGGCCCCGTGGGCCCCCTGGAACGCGACCTTCGCCCCCGCCGACATTACGCCGCCTCCGATCTCTTGCTACGTGCAGACTTCAAACGCTCGGCCACCAGAAACGCCAGTTCCAGGGCCTGGTCCGCGTTCAGGCGCGGATCGCAATGGGTGTGGTAGCGGCTCGACAGATCGTCCTCCGTCAGGGCCTGAGCCCCGCCGATGCACTCCGTCACGTCCTGTCCAGTCATTTCCAGATGCACGCCGCCGGGGTGAACACCTTCGGCTTCGGCCACATCGATGAAGGATCGGACCTCACTCAGGACACGCTCGAACGGGCGGGTCTTGAAGCCGTTGTGGGCCTTCTGTGTATTGCCGTGCATTGGATCAATCGACCACACCACGCGCTTGCCTTCGCGCCGCGTCGCCGCCATCAGCGCCGGCAGTCGGTCAACCACCTTATCCGCTCCGAACCGCCCGATCAGCGTCAGTCGACCCGGCTCATTGGCCGGATTCAGGGTATCGATCAGAGCCAACAGCTCATCGACCTCCATCGCCGGGCCGCACTTCAGTCCGACCGGATTTCGGATTCCGCGCGCGAACTCGACGTGGGCTCCGTCCAGTTGACGCGTACGCTCGCCGATCCAGACCATATGGGCCGAGGTGTCGAACCATTCGCCGCTGGCCGGATCAAGCCGCGTCAGGGCCTCCTCGACGTTCAGCAACAACGCCTCATGGCTGGTGAAGAACTCCACGCGCGACAGATCCGGGTGCGATTCCGGCGTCACACCGACGGCCCGCATGAAATCCAGGCTCTCGCCGATCTTGTCCGTCAGCTCGCGGTAGCGCGTGGCATAGCCCCCCTCGGTCGCCCGATTCAGCGTCCAACGATGGATGTTGTGCAGATCGGCAAAGCCGCCCTCCGCAAACGACCGCAGCAGGTTCAGCGTCGCGCTCGACTGGTGATAGGCCTTCAGAAGGCGGCGCGGGTCCGGTACGCGCTCGCCGAGTTCGAAGGCCATGCCATTGACGATGTCGCCGCGATAGCTCGGCAGTTCGACCTCGCCCACCTGCTCCACCGCCGAGGATCTTGGTTTGGCGAACTGGCCGGCGATCCGCCCCACCTTCACCACCGGGCGACCACCCGCAAAAGTCAGAACGACCGCCATCTGGAGGATCAGACGAAAGGTGTCCCGGATATTGTCGGTCGAGAATTCCTTGAAGCTCTCGGCACAGTCCCCACCCTGCAAAAGGAAGGCCCGTCCGGCCTCCACCTCAGCCAGTCGACCGGTCAGACGGCGTGCCTCGCCGGCGAACACAAGCGGCGGATAGGCCCGCAGTTCTTCCTCCGCCGACCGCAGGGCAGCCGGATCCGGATAGTCCGTCGGCATTTGGCTGACGGGGCGATCTCTCCAGCTTCTCGGGGTCCAGCGAGCGTTCATGAGTGCTAGATAGGCGCGAGTGAGTTAAGCCTCAATCATCGGATCAAAATTCGGCGAAAGGCGGGCGTCGGAGAGCATGATCCAGATCGCCGTCATGGCCGCCAGGCCGAGCCACCAATCCTGCCACATCCCAAAGCTCAGGCCGCCGATCACGAAATAGACAGTCACGGCCGCCAACCCTTGCGGGCCGACCTGGACCGCTCGACGACTGACCAGCCACCAGATCCCAGCCAGGATGACCGCGCCGATCAGGCCGAGCTCCAGCCACACCTGCAGCGGTGCCGAGTGCGGATGCAACATGAAGGGCTGGAAGGCGCGGCTGGCATCAAGGCCCCAGCCCAGGATGGGATGCCGCAAAATCTGCTCTGCGGTGAAGCTCCAGATATCGAGCCGCGCCGCCCAGGAGGCCCCCAATTGCCCACCGGCCCAATCCATAAGGCCGCTGCTGGCCAGAACAACCCAGGGCGCCAGCAGGACGGTCGCCACCAGGCTCCAACCCACCGCCGCCGCTGCACGCCCGGTCCACTTCCGGACAGCCCAATAGACGACACCCCCGCCAATCAGGGCCGCGACGGGAGCCCAGGCCCCCAGAAGCAGCGGCGCGGACCATGTGCCGATCGTCACAAGCCCCGCAGTTCGCCGCGAACCCCGCCGCACGAGGACTGCCATGGCTGGCCAGTACATCAGCGCCAGCGAATAGGTTCCCAGCGCCACATTCCGCCGCTCCTGGTCCGGCGACATGGCATCACCCGACAGGGCTGTCAGGACATGGTAGAGCGGCGTGCCGGCAACGGCTTCGATCAGCAGGACAAGAGCCAGGGCTGCTGTTCCGAACAGGAAAATCGTCACGAGCCGACGCATCGTGGCGAGTGGCAACCGCGCTGCTGTGGTGACCAGTACCGCGTAGAGGCCGAGGCTCATCACCACCTTGCCCCACGTCTGGCGCTCGGCGTCGGCATAGTCTCCCATCGGGCCACCGATCGAGAAGACCGGGCTCCAGAATACCGAGATCAGACCATAGGCCACCAGGGCCAGCAGAGTGGCCCACAGCGCATCGGGCCGACCAGGCCGAAAGACCGGGATCAGCAGGATACTCGCGATCGGCGTGAAAGCTGTAAAGCCGAACGGCCAAAGGTACGCCGTCAGGGGGGCCAGGACCATCAGGCCGATAAAGATGGCGCTGGCGTAAGGGGCACCTGTATCCGGGCGATTCATCCGACCGCCTGAACCTGCGAGGCGACGAATGGATCTCGCATCGTCACCAACTCCTCCGCTGCAGTCGGATGAACTGCGCAGGTCGAATCCCATTGCGCCTTTGTCAGCGCCGCCTTCACCGCGATACCGGCGAGCTGGATCATCTCGCCGGCGTCCGGCCCCACGATGTGACAGCCGACCACCACATCGTCTTCAGCGCGGACGACCAGCTTCATTAGGGTGCGCTCATCATCGCCGGCGAAGGCGGACTTCATCGGCCGGAACTTGGTCATGAAGATATCAATCTTCCCAAAGTTCCTGCGCGCCTCGTACTCCGTCAGGCCGACCACACCGACCGGCGGTTGCGAGAAGACGGCCGTGGGAATGTCAGAATAATCCATACGGGATGGATTGCCCTTGATGGCCGTTTCGACAAAGGCCACGGCTTCACGGATGGCGACCGGCGTCAGATTGACTCGATCCGTGACGTCACCGACGGCCCAGATGTTGTCTGCGGTCGTGCGCGAATATTCATCGACCCGGATCGCACCGCCGTCGTTCAGCTCGACCCCGGCAGCCTCCAGGCCCAGATCCGCGACATGAGGCACACGCCCGGTCGCGAACATCACGACATCGGTCTCGATCTCCATGCCGGTCTTCATCTTGTTGACCAGGCCCGTGGCTGTCTTTTCGATCGCCTCGTGCTCGCATCCCAGGATCACCCTGATCCCGCGGCGCTGAATCTGCTCGGTGAGGTGGGCGCGCACATCGTCATCAAATCCACGCAGGATATTGGGGCCGCGATAGACAAGCGTGGTTTCCACCCCCAACCCCGCAAAGATCCCGGCGAATTCCACGGCAATATAGCCTCCGCCGGCGATCAGGATGCGCTTGGGCAGCTCGGGCAGGTGAAAGGCCTCCTCCGAGGTGATGGCGTGTTCCACTCCGGGAAGACCCGTGGGCTTCCAGGGCCGCCCGCCCGTGGCGATCAGGATCTGGTCGGCCGTGATCGTCAGCTCCTTTTCGGAAATCTCGACCGTATGAGCATCCTTCAGCATAGCCCGACCATGCACCAGATCGGCACCCGCCTTGGTCAGGTTGGCCACATACAAACCCGAGAGCCGCGCGATCTCGACGTCCTTGGCCTCGATGAACTTCGGCCAATCAAAGCTCTGCTCGCCGACCGACCAGCCATAGGATTCGGCCAGTTCGAGCTGATGCGCGAAGTCCGACGCATACACCATCAGCTTTTTGGGAACACAGCCGCGGATGACGCAGGTGCCCCCGACCCGGAATTCCTCCGCCACCGCCACGCGCTTGCCTTCCATGGCCGCCAGTCGCGCCGCCCGCACACCGCCCGAACCGGCGCCAATGACGAAGAGATCGTAGTCGTAAGTGGCCATGGTGCACTCTATTGCCGTGAGACGAACTGCCTATCTAGGCGCGCCCAGCGACGAAATCACCCCACCCCGACCGCTCGCCGCGACGCATGAATCGTTCACAAGCTGCATCCAAACGCGCGCGTCAGGGCCTCTACCAGGTTCAACTCGGGGAATCTGATGCCTGACGCCCTCATCTCCATCCTGGCCGTCGCCGGGATTATTCTGGCCGCCTGTGTGATCGGGGCCGTGCTGCATCGAGGTCGCGTCGCCTGGGGCTGGATTGCCGCCGCCCTGATCCTGATCGTGGTTCATGACGCCCTGCTGACCAACGCCTGGGGCCTGCTCGCCCTGCCTGGCATCGGCGAGACCTGGAACTGGACCGGCAAACTGCTCGCCTTGGCCGGCACGATGGCTGTGGCCGCCCACCCGGCAATCGGCTTCCGCCGTTCCGGCCTCACACTCGCCCAGGACCAGCGAGGCCTGCCTGGTGCCCTGACCGTCTCGGCCATGCTCGTACTGATCTTCGCCGGCCTGGCGATCTGGATGGGCGGCGAAGGCGGCTCGGCCGAGGACTTCGCCTTCCAGCTGACGATGCCGGGCATTGAGGAAGAAATCTTCTACCGCGGCGTCCTGCTGCTCATGTTCAACGAGGCGTTTCGCCGACCGCTTCGCGTTCTGGGCGCTCCCATGGGCTGGGCGGCGATCCTGACCAGCCTCGCCTTCGGGCTGGATCACGCCTTTAGCTATTCAGACGGCGCCTTCAGCTTCGACGTCCTGACCCTGGCCTTGACCGGCGCCCCGGCCCTGATCCTGGTCTGGCTGCGCGAAAAGACTGGGAGCGTCCTGCTGCCGATCCTACTGCACAACTACGCCAATGTGATCTTCATGGCGGTGTGAGCCTAGGGAGCCAGCATCTCGACGCCCGCGTCCGTGCCCACGATCGCCTCGTCGGCCAGGTCCAGGAACAGGCCGTGTTCGACCACGCCGGTGATCAGCTTCAGATCATCGGCCAGCCGCGCCGGCTCGTGAATGGCCTTGCAGGCGGCGTCATAGATCAGATTGCCGCCGTCGGTCCTGACCAGGCCCCGATCCGCTGTGCGGACCCGCGCCGGCATCTGGATTTCGTGATCCAGCAGAACGTCGGCAATGCGGTTGCCGGTAGTCTTGTGCCCAAAAGCCACCACCTCGATGGGCAGGGCAAAGGCCCCCAGGGTCGTCACCACCTTGCCGGCGTCGGCGATGACGATGCAGCGCTCGGACGCCTCCCAGACGAGCTTTTCCCTCAGCAGCGCCGCGCCGCCGCCCTTGATCAGCGCCAGCCCCGGCCCGATCTCGTCGGCCCCATCGACCGTCAGGTCGATGCGCGCGCTATCCTCCAGGCTCGACAAGGTCAGCCCCAGCTCGCGCGCCAGGTCGGCCGTCGCCTCGGACGTCGGCACACACTTCAGGCCGGCCAGCCCCCGCGCCGCCAACGCCTTGACAAACCACGCCGCCGTCGAGCCGGTGCCGAGGCCCACCACCATGCCGGCCTCGACGCGCGCGGCGGCGGCCTCTCCGGCGATGCGTTTCTGATCGTCGGGGCTCATTTGCGCCCCTTGCGCTCTGCCATCAGCTTGCGGAACCGCGCCGCCCAGCCGGACTTGTTGACCTGTTTGGCCCGACCCAGCGCCAGGTCGCCCGCCGGCACATCCTCGGTCACCACTGAACCGGACCCAACCATCGCCCCGCCCCCGATGCTCACCGGCGCCACCAGGGCCGAGTTGGAACCGACGAAAGCCCCCTCACCCACCACCGTGCGCGCCTTGTTGAAGCCGTCGTAGTTACAGAAAATCGTGCCTGCTCCGATGTTGGCGTCCGCCCCCACCTCGCCGTCGCCCAGATAAGCCAGGTGATTGGCCTTGGCCCCTTCGCCCAGCGTCACATTCTTGACCTCAACGAAGTTACCGACCTTGGCCTTGGGGCCGATCACCGCCCCGGGTCGCAGCCGAGCATAGGGCCCGACCTCAGCTCCGGCCTCGACCACCGCGCCCTCCAAGTGGCTGAAGGCCCGGATCTTCGCCGGCCCGGCGATCCGAACACCCGCCGCAAAGACCACGTTCGGCTCAATCGTCGTCCCAGCGGCCACCTCGGTGTCCCAGGCGAAATGCACCGTCCCGGGGGCCGGCATGGCGACGCCCTCGGTCAGGAAATGGTCGCGCTGGACGCTCTGGAACTGGGATTCCGCCGCCACCAGCTCAGCCTGGCTGTTCACGCCCTGGACCGCTGCCTCTTCGGTGAAGGTCGCCCGACACGTCAGGTCGCGCCGACGTGCCAGTTCCACAATGTCCGTCAGATAGAACTCGCCCTTGGCATTGTCGTTCGTCACCTCACCAAGCAGGGAGAACAAGAGTTCCCGCTCACACACCATCACACCCGAATTGCAGCGATTGACCCGTAGCTCGTGCTCACTGGCCTCCTTGGCCTCAACAATCCTGAGCAGGGTATCGCCGTCGCCCATGACGAGGCGGCCATAGGCCCCCGGGTCGGCGGCCTCGAAACCCAGTACGGTCACGGCCGCGTCACTGCCGAACATCGGCTCGACCGACGGTGCGCGCAGCAAGGGACAGTCAGCGTAAGTGATGACCACATCACCGACGAACCCGGCCAGGGCCTGCTCGGCGCAACGCACCGCATGGCCGGTCCCCAGAGGCGGGTCCTGGACGGCGACGGCCCCCTTGCCAAGGCGGGCCTCGACGTGTCGGCCGACCTGGGGGGCGTGAGTGCCAACCACGACCACGATCCGCTCACAGCCCAGCGCCTCGGCCGTGTCGATGGCATGGTCCAGCATGGACCGGCCAGCCAGCAGGTGCAGCACCTTGGGCAGTGGCGACCGCATCCGGGTTCCCTGCCCGGCGGCGAGAATGACGGCGGCGCGTTGGGCCATGGACGATTCCTTCAGATAAGCTCCCCTCGGGTCTAGCGCGCCCGGCGATCCCGGCCAATAAGCGGCCCCATGAACCTCTCAGGCTGGACCCTCGCTTTTGATCTGGACGGCACGCTCGTCGAAACTGCGCCGGATCTGATCGGGTCGCTCAATACGGTCCTGATCGAACAAGGACTGCCGCCCGTTACGCTGGCCTCGGCCCGGCATCTGGTCGGGCGCGGCGTTCGCGTCATGCTCGAACATGGCTTTCAGGAGGCCGGAGCCGCCTTCGACGCCGAGGCCGACGCCGCCCTGATGGACCGCTTCATTGAGGTCTATCTGGACCGGATTGCGGACGAGAGCCGACCCTTCCCCGGCGTGGTCGAGACCCTGGACGCCTTCACCGCCACCGGAGCGATTCTGGTCGTGGTCACCAACAAGCGCACTGACTTGTCGCTGGCCTTACTGGACGCCCTGGACCTGACCCGGCGTTTTGCCGCTGTTATCGGCCCGGATCAGGTCAGCGCCCGCAAGCCTTCCGGCGCACACCTGTCGGAGGCGGTGCAGTTGGTTGGCGGCGATCCGGCCCGCACCATCATGATCGGTGACAGTCGACCGGATCTGGAAACTGCCCGCGCGCTCGGCGCGCCAGTCATCCTGACGAGTTTCGGCTATACTGATCCGCCGGCGCGAGACCTCGGAGCTGACGCCGTGATCGAAGATTTCAGCGATCTGACCGCCACAATCAACCGGTTGATCGCCTAGCCCTTCATCCGCTCAACGATTTCTACAGACGGATTTGCGCGCAGAGCCGCGGCGATCACCGTCGCGTGTTTGGCATCGGTGACCTCGACCTCAAACAGCACTTCGAAGAAGTCTTCCTTACGGTGAGTCATCTTCAAATTCAGAATGTTACCGCCCGCTTCTCCGATAATGGTACAGGCTTGCCCTAGCACGCCCGGCGCGTTGCGGATCGAGGCCTTCAGGGTTGCCGACCCCAGACCCAGCCGCTCGGCCTGCGGCGTCCATTGCAGGTCGCGCCACAGGTCGCCCTGGCTCTCATATTCCGCCAGACGCTCACAATCGATGACATGGACCGTCAAGCCCTGACCGGGCTGGACGATGCCGACGATGCGGTCACCCGGCAGGGGTGAACAGCAGGGCGCGAAATGGATACTGACGCCGGGCGTCAGGCCACCGCCGCGCACAAACAGCCTCCCGGCCTTGCCGCCGTCGATGCGCGCCCGCGCGCGTACCGCCGCCCGCTCCTTGGGCCCCAACGACGGGAACAGGGCGTCGATGATGGCCGCCACACTGACCTGCCCGCGACCCAGCCGATCGTACAGCTCGTCCTCGCCGGCGATATTGAGCATCTCCAGGGCCGGAGCCAGGCTGATGTCTTTCAGCTTCTTGCCGACCCGCACGAAGGCCTGCTCCAGGCCTGACCGGCCGAGGCGTTGAAACTCTTCCCGCTCGGAGGTGCGGATCTGACGTCGAATTGCCGAGCGCGCGCGGCCGGTGATCGTCAGGCTGCGCCAATCGGCCGGCAGTTGCGCGGCCTCGTCCCGCACGATCTCGACCACGTCCCCGTTCTGGAGCTGGGTCCGCATCGGCTTGTGTTCGCCATTGATCAGCGCCCCAACCGCCGTATCGCCGACCTCGGTATGGACGGCATAGGCGAAGTCGAGCGGCATGGCCCCCTGCGGCAGGGTGATCAACTCGCCCTTGGGTGTGAAGGCAAAGACCTGATCCAGATACATTTCCAGCTTGGCGTGCTCGACCCATTCGTCGTGCTCGCCGCCGTTCTCCACCACCTGAACCAGATGCCGAAGGCTGGCCAGGGGATCGCGCCCACCGGCTTCGGCCGCCGCATCGGCGTCAAAGCCATAGGCATCATCCTTGTATCGCCAATGCGCCGCGACCCCGTCCTCGGCAACGCGGTCCATCTCTTCGGTGCGGATCTGGAGCTCGATACGGGTCCCATGCGGTCCGACGACCGTGGTGTGCAAGGACCTATAATTGTTCGATTTCGGCGTGGAAATATAGTCCTTGAAGCGCCCCTGGGCCATCTTCCAATGGCGGTGGATCACGCCCAAGGCCCGATAACAGTCCGCCTCCGTCTCAACGATCACGCGAAAGCCGTAAATGTCCGACAGTGCTGAAAAGCCGACCGACTTGCTCTGCAGCTTGCGCCAGATCGAATAGGGCGTCTTTTCGCGACCATAGACGCGCGCCACGACCCCTTCGGCCAGAAGGACCCGCTCCAGTTCGGCCGTTACCCGCGCGACGGTCTTACCCTGTTCGAGCCTCAACCCGTCCAATCGGCGAACGATGGCTTCGCGCGCCCGGGTCTGGAGGTGTTCGAACGCCAGTTCCTCCAGCTCAGTGGCGATCCTATGCATCCCGATCGAGCGGGCCAGGGGCGCATAGACTTCCAACGTCTCGCGGGCGATCCGCTCGCGCTTCTCAGGTTTCACGAACTGAAGCGTCCGCATATTGTGCAAACGGTCCGCCAGCTTGACCATCAGGACGCGCACGTCCTTGGAGATCGCCAGGATGAACTTGCGCAGGTTCTCGGCCTGGCGCGTCTGTTCAGCCTGCATCTCCAGGCGCGACAGCTTGGTGACCCCTTCGACCAAGCCGGCGACTTCTTCGCCGAAGCGCTCGGCGATGTCGGCGCGCGTCGCGGAGGTATCCTCAATCACATCGTGCAGCAGGGCCGTGACGATCGAGGCCGTGTCCAGCCGATAGTCCGTCAGGATTCCGGCCACCTGGATGGGATGGGCATAGTAGGGGTCGCCGGACGCCCGCTTCTGCGACCCATGCATCTGGGTGGCATAGACATAGGCCTTGTCGATCAGGGCCTCGTCCACACCGGGATCATAGGCCCTCACCCGATCGGTCAGCTCAAATTGACGCAGGATCGGCGTACGCGTCCTGGCAGCAAGATCATTGGCGGCGTGAGGCTCCGGCGGCGCGGCCGCCGGTTCGGGGAAACTGGACTGGACCTGTTCGTCCGTCAGTATCGGTCCTCCTGACCTCCGTCGCGGTCGCTTTGCAGCGCCCGCAGCAGGTCGGTTTCGCTCATATGCATATGCTGGGGTTCGGCCAGCAGCGCCAGGGTCTCGGCCTCTTCCTCGGCCTCGGTGTGCTCATCGACGCGCTGCAGCGTCGTCACCAGGCTGTCTTCAAGGGAGTCAGGCTTGACGGCATCCTCGGCCAGCTCGCGCAGAGCTACGACCGGGTTCTTGTCGTTGTCACGATCCAGCATCAGCGCCGAGCCATTCGAGATCGCGCGGGCGCGGTGCGCCGACAGCAGGACCAGGCCGAAACGGTTCGGCACTTTTTCAATGCAGTCTTCGACGGTGACGCGGGCCATTCGGACTCTCAGCTTTTCGGGAAGTTCGGGGAGTAGCCTGGTAAGATAGCGGTTCACGTTCGCGGGTGCAATATTAAGCTCACAATCGCGCAGGGTAGTCGATCAGCCCCCACGCATCGGCCGGCGACACGATGGTCGTGGAAGCCCGCCCCCGGCGCCTCGCATTGCCCCAACTGACCCGTGAGGGCCGTTCATTGCCCAGCGCCCCTCTGGGCTGAGGCACCGATCAACGCCTCCACCGGCTCGGATCCACAACCCCTGCCCGCGAACATCCAATCACCAGAGCAATTGCCATGCTAGACGGCGTTCGCATCCAGCCCCACCTCGGCGCGCGCCGACTTGGCCTCTGCCCGTTCCCCCGTCACCGGGCACCTCCAGTCCGGCGCGATCTCGGCCAGCGGTCCCATCACAAAGCGCCGCTCTGCCGCCCGAGGATGCGGCAGGACCAGGCCGTCGAACATCCCGGCCTCCCGCCCATAGGCGATCAGATCCAGGTCCAGGGTCCGGGGCGCATTGGGCGTATGGCGATCTCGCCCGAACGCCGCCTCGATCCGATGCAACGCCGATAAGGTTTCGCGTGGCCCCAGCTCCGTCTCGACGATCACCACGCCATTCAGGAACGGCGGTGCCGAGGGGTCTGGCCAGGCGTCAGAACGCCACCATGACGATCGATGGATGATCGCCAACCCTTCGCCGGCAAATCGACCCAAGGCCGCCTCAAGGAGGTCGCGCGTCGAGGCAAAGGGGCCTTTCAAGTTGGATCCCAGAGCGATAACCACGGCCTGGTCCCATTCGGACCCATTCATTTGAAAGATATTGCCATGAGCTTCTACCCTACCGAGCGCCTTGCCCTATTCATCGACGGGGCAAATCTCTACTCCGCCGCCAAGGCCCTGGGCGCAGACATCGACTTCAAGAAGTTGATCGACGAGTTTCGCAAGAAGGGCGTCCTGGTCCGGGCCTACTACTACACCGCAATCGTCGAGGGCGACGACTATTCGCCGATCAAACCGCTGGTCGACTGGCTCGACTACAACGGCTTCACCATGGTCACCAAGGCCGCCAAGCGCTTCACCGACCAGGAGGGGCGCTCGCGTACCAAAGGCAATATGGACGTCGAGATCGCGGTCGACATGATGGAGCTTGCCGACCGCCTCGACCACGCGGTGCTGTTTTCCGGAGATGGCGACTTCGCCAGCCTGGTCAAGGCAGTCCAGAGAAAGGGCGTCCGCGTCACGGTGATCTCGACGCTCAAGAGCCAGCCCCCACAGGCCGCCGACGACCTGCGCCGCGCCGCCGATACCTTCATCGATCTGAATGACCTATTGCCGGTGTTCGGGCGCGACCGGCCGGCCTATCGCGACGACGCCTGACCCCTCGCCGTCACCTTTCCCCTTCCGGGCGGCTGTGCCATAGCTGGGCTTTAGCGAGCGAGGCTACCATGGTCGTCGGTTCGGCCCTCATTCTGGTCGGCGTACTGGTCGGGTTCGGCTTCGCCTGGCAGGCGCGCAGACTGAAGGCACGGGTTGAGGCCGCCCAGTCCTGGACCGAGGTTCCGGCCATCATCCAGACGGCCCGTTTGCAGAAGGTCGGCAAGACCAGCTCGGCACCCAGCTTGACCTATACCTATTCCGTCGCTGGTAGGACCTATACTGGAAAACGGCTTCAGTTCGGCGGCCTCAACATGACGCGTCAGGAGGCTGAAGAGGTGCTCGCCGCCTATCCGGAGGGCGCGACCACGACGGTCCGTTACGACCCCCAGCGGCATGACTTTGCCGTCCTGCGCCTGGCAGCGGATTCGAAGGGTTTCCTGATCGCTGGTATCGGCATCGGTCTGGCCTTCGCCGTCGCGGGCCTGGTCGTGGCGGTCTCCGGATGAACGGGCCGGATCGCGTCGTCGCCTTCTGGCGCGAGGCCGGACCGGACAAATGGTTCGCCAAGGACGATGGCTTCGATTCCGCCTTTCGTGACAGCTTCCTGGCCGACCACCTCGCCGCCGCGCGCCGCGAGCGGGATCAATGGAGCACTGACGCAACCGGGGCGTTGGCCCTTTGCCTGTTGCTGGATCAATGGCCTCGCAACTGTTTCCGGGGGACCGGCCATGCCTATGCGACAGATCCACTGGCCCGTCTGTTCGCGCGTCGCGCTGTAGCGGCGGGTCACGACCAGGCTTTCGAGGAGGCGCTGAGGCCATTCTTCTACCTGCCGTTCCAGCATTCCGAAGCCATCGCAGACCAGCGGCAATCGCTCTGCCTCTTCGGAGCTCTGACCGCCCCCGATGCTGACCAGTGGGCACGACATCATCACGACATTGTCGCCCGTTTCGGACGGTTCCCGCATCGCAACGGCGCGCTGGGTCGCGTGACCACGCCAGAAGAAGCCGCCTTCCTTGAGGCCGACGGCTTCCGGGGCTAGCGCGGCAATAGAGGCAGCGGATCCACCGGGCGTGGGCGCTCCGCCGGCGCGGGTGTGTAGCGGATCTCGAAATGCACCTGGGGCTGGCTGACGCCACCTGAAACACCCACCGCACCGATCACCTGCCCAGGTGTGACGCGCTGCTCCATTCTCACATTTGTCGAGCGCAGGTGCGAATAGGCCGTCACCCAGCCATCGCCATGCACGATGACGACCGTCGTCCCCAAACCCGGCAGGCTGTCACCCGCATAGGCCACCTGCCCCCCGGCCGCCGCGCGGACCTCGGTACCGGCGTCGGCCGCAATATTGATCCCGTCGCTCCGCAACCCCGAGCCCATGGTGCCGAACCTGGTCAGGATGTCTCCACGCACGGGCCAGGCGAAACGCCCCGCCGCACGCCGCGCCAACTCGGCTGCAGTGGGGAAGCCGTCCGGCCCGAGACCGGTCGACGCTTGCTCAGGTCGCGTCGCGGGAGTGTCGTTCGTCGGTGGGGGTGCAGGAGGTGCCGGCAGCGCTCCTGGCGTCGGTGCCTCAGGTGCCGCCCCCGTCGCATAGGGATCCGGCCCCATGTCGCGCGCGCCAGCCGGCAGGATCAGGCGCGCGCCGACCCGAATGGCCCCATCGTCCCCAATGCCGTTCAGCGTCATCAGGGTGCGAACCGGCGTGGCAAAGCGGCGACCGACCCCCGAGAGTGTGTCGCCGGTCTGAACAACATAGAGCAGGCCGGGGCGTACCTCGTCCTGCGTTCCGGTCACCGGCGGCGGGACGGCCGGTCGCACCGGCGGGGCCAGCGGCTCGGATTCGACCTGAGATGCTTCTGATCGAAGTGGCGGCAACGGCTCAGCCTCTACCTCGGCGGTCTGGGCCGGCGGCAGCACGGCCTCCTGGTCAGGCTCGACCGGAGTTTCCGAGGCGATCGGATACTGAGGCGGCGGCGGCGTCACCGGCGCGCCCGGCCGCACCGGATAGCGAGGAGTGCTGGGTACATAGTAGCCGCCGCACGCCGCCAGCAGCGAGGCCGTCAAAGCGACGATGGTCGCTCTCAGGGGAAATCTCATGTCACCTCTTCCGTTCGGCGCGCGGGTACACCCGGATTCACGCGCGGAAATATGGCGGCAAGGTTAATGAAATCCATGTCGCATTGTCGCTTCCCCCTGCCGCGCCGCTGGTTTACGCCGATCACTCACTGCTGATCTGCGGAGCCAAGATGCCCAAGTTCCAGGGGACTGACGCCTATATCGCCACCGACGACCTGCGCATCGCCGTCGATGCTGCGGTGGCCCTCGAACGTCCGCTGCTTATCAAGGGCGAGCCGGGCACGGGCAAAACGGTGCTGGCCTATGAGATCGCCGCCGCCTTCGACGCGCCGCTCATCACCTGGCACATCAAGTCGACCACCAAGGCACACCAGGGCCTGTACGAATATGATGCCGTGACGCGCCTGCGCGACAGCCAGCTCGGCGATCCACGGGTCGCCGACGTGGCCAACTACATCAAGAAGGGCAAGCTGTGGGAGGCGTTTGCCGCGCCGGTGCGGCCTGTCCTCCTGATCGATGAAATCGACAAGGCCGACATCGAGTTCCCGAATGACCTACTCCAGGAACTCGACCGGATGGAATTCTACGTCCACGAAACCGATCAGACGGTCCGGGCTGAGGTCCGCCCCATCGTGGTGATCACCTCCAACAATGAAAAGGAACTTCCGGACGCCTTCCTGCGCCGCTGTTTCTTCCATTACATCCGCTTCCCCGATCCCGACACCATGGCCCAGATCGTCGAGGCTCACTATCCCGGCCTCCAGAACCGCCTGGTCGGCGAGGCCCTCAAGGTCTTTTATGAAATCCGCGAGACACCGGGCCTCAAGAAGAAACCATCCACCTCCGAACTGCTCGACTGGCTCAAGCTGCTGCTCGTCGAGGAGATCGATATCGAGACCTTGCGTGAGCGCAATCCGAACAAGCTGATCCCGCCGCTGCATGGGGCCCTGCTCAAGACCGAGCAGGATGTGCATCTGTTCGAGCGTCTTGCCTTCCTGACGCGGCGTGATGGTACCCGCCCCGGTCAGTGACCCTCCGGGGCTTACTGCAATTTCATTGGCGCTATCTGACGGAGCGGCGCATGGTTCGACCATGCGAAGAGCCTGTGCCCGCCTGACCGTCTTGCTGGCTGCGGTCGCTGCCGGCCTGACCGCCTGTGGCCCGGCCTCCGTCCGTGTCTCAGAGCGCGCGCCGTCGACCGAGGAAGGCTCTCCCTTACGCGCCATAGATACCTTGAGCTGCCCCGAACATCACGGTGATCTGACCCGCACCGAGACGACCGCCGACGGCCTGTCGTGCCTCTACGCCGGCCCGCGCGGCTCCAGGCTGACGCTCCAGCTGGTTGCACTGGAAGCCGATCAGGACCTGCCGGCCATCCTGGCCCCATTTGACCAGGAAATGCGGGACCTGATGCCGGCAACGGCGGCCCGCGCCAGCAATGGGGAGGACAGCGCGACCGTCAGCGTCCAATCTGACGGCGAGAATGCCCGTATCCGGCTGCCCGGAATCAGCGTCAACCAGGAAGGCGAGCAGGCGTCCATCAATATCGGAGGCATCCAGATCCGCACCGAAGGGACCAACGAACCGACACACGGCGACATCGTCCAGGTCAATGCCAATGGCCAGGCCACAGAGGTTCGCACCCGAGCCCAGGGGCCGGACATCCGCGCCACCTACGTCCTCACCGATGAAACCGCGACCGAAGAGGGCTGGCGTACCGTCGGCTACGAGGCGCGCGGGCCGGCGGCCGGTCCGATCGTGGTGGCGACCGTCCGCTCCAAGTCCCGCGACGAAGAGGTTCTGTTCGAGGCCGCGCGCGAACTGGTTGTGCTCAACGTCGGCGGCGCACTCTAGGCTGTCGGCGGCACGGCCGTTCCCGCAGGTATCCGTTGCTTCTGGCGCTCAGCCAGATGATCGATCCCACCGGCGTACTGTACCAAAGCCTCTATCCGCTTTTCGATCGGTGGGTGGGTGGCGAACAGGCCCAAGAATCCACTCTCGCGGTGCTCAAGGAACATTCCAGCCACCTCGTCCGGGGCCTCGAGATCGGCCCGCCCGGATACCTTCTGCAAGGCCGAGATCATGGCGTCGGGGTTCTTGGTCAACTCAACGGATCCGGCATCGGCGATGTATTCGCGCCGCCGGGACAGGGACATCCGGATCACGATCGCCAGCAACCATCCGATCGCCGCCAGACCGAACCCGATCAGGATCAGCGCCAGCGCCGCCCCACCCGAGTTCCCTCTTCGGTTCCCCCCCAGCGCCATGAACCGCATCGAACGAAACATCATCTCGGCGATCAGGCTGATGATCCCCGCGAAAACCGTCGCAATGATCATGGTGCGCACGTCCTTGTTGATGACGTGGGTCAGCTCATGCGCCAACACGGCTTCCAATTCGTCGCGATCCAGGGCCTGGATCAGCCCGCGCGTGACGGTGATCGAATACTGGCCCTCATGCAGCCCGGTGGCGAAGGCATTCAGCTCGGGCTGCTCAATCAGTCTCAGCATGGGCGTCTTCATGCCGCGCGAAATTGCGAGGTTCTCCAGCAGATTGTAAATTTCGGGATTGGAGCGCCGGTCCACCACCCGCGCGCCGGTCGCCAGATCAATGATGGCCTGGTTCGAAAAATAGGCGATGACGAACCAGATACCCGCTCCCACAAACGCGAGCGGCATCGAGCCGAGAAGCATCCGAGCCGAATAGGCCAGGTCGCCCTCAAAGCTCTCGGTCGACGGCAGATAGCCATAGCCCATCATCACCAGTTGGGCAGCATAAATGATGCCGACCAACAGCACGGGAAACAGCGCCATCAACAGGATGGAACGCGTATTATTGGCCCAGATGTGGGTCTGAAGGCCGACTGCGGCCACGGTCCAGCCCCTTAGAATTTCACCTGCGGCGGGGCTTCATTCATCGCCACGCGCGACTCGTCACCCACATCGAAGAAGGTCTTGTCCGAACCGTAACCGACCACGCCTGCGAACAGGATCGTCGGGAACTGGCGGCGCACCGCGTTGAACTCCTGCACGGCATTGTTGAAGAAGCGCCGCGCTGCGGCCAGCTTGTTCTCGATGTCCGAAAGTTCGGCCTGCAGCTGCTGGAAGTTGGCGTTGGCCTTCAGGTCGGGATAGGCCTCCGACAGGGCGAACAGCCGCCCCAGCGCGCCCGTCAGCATATTCTCGGCCTGGACCTTGTCATTGACGCTGGTGGCCTGGGCGGCGGCGCTCCGCGCGGCGGTCACCGCCTCCAGCGTCCCGCGCTCGTGGCCGGCGTATCCCTTCACCGTTTCAACCAGGTTCGGGATCAGATCCTGACGTTGCTTCAACTGAACATCGATGTCGGCGAAGGCTTGATCGGCCCGCTGATCCAGCCCGACGAGCCGGTTGTAAGCCCCGACGCCAAAGACCAGTACCAGGGCGATGATCACGCCCAGGATAATGAGGATCGTAAGCATGGCGGCCTCCCGTATGTTTCGCCCTGATACTAGGCAGGCGGAGGCGGGCCGTCATGCGGAATCGGAGATCGCGGCCCTATCCAATCCTGACGCCGGTCATGGAGATGGAGCCGCCCTCGATCACATCATTGAAGAAGACCACCGGCTCGCCGGGCTTCTGCTGGGCCGCCACATAGAGCAGCGGCAGATAGTGCTCGTCAGTCGGCACGCTCAGTTGGGCCTGCTCTGCCAGATACACCCAGTCGATCAGGGCCTCATGGTCGCCCGCCTCGAACGCGGCCTTGACCGCTTCATTGAAATCGACCGCCCAGTCATAGGGCTCGCCGCCCTGGCGTTTCCACAGCCGCAGATTATGCACCCAGTCGCCCGAGCCGGCGATCAGCACGCCCTCCTCGCGCAGCGGCTCCAGCTTGCGCGCCAGCTCATAATGACCGCGCGCATCCATTCTCCGATCCAGCGACAGCTGCACAACCGGCACATCGGCGTCGGGCCAGACATGGGCCAGCACTGACCAGGTCCCGTGATCCAGACCCCACTGATCGGTCGGCCTCGCCCCGGTCAGCGCCGCCACCCGCGCCGCCAGTTCGGGCGAGCCGGGGGCCGGGTACTGCATGGCGTAAAGGGCGTCGGGAAAGCCGCCGAAGTCATGGATGGTCGGCGGCTGGGCCTGGTCGGTCACGCCCAGCCCCTGGGTTTCCCAGTGGGCCGAGATCATGACCACGCCCCTGGGCTTGCCCAGCCCCTCGCCCACGCGACGCCACACATCCGCAAACGAGCCGCCCAGGGCGTTCATCGGCGAACCGTGTCCAAAGAAGACGACGGGCTGGGTCATGGGGCTAGGTTTTCAGCTTCTTGGCGGTTTCAGCGACATAACGCCCCTGCCAGCGCGCGCCGTCCAGCTCATTGTCGCTGGGCCAGCGCATACCGTCGCCGCCGGTGATGGTGGTGGCGCCATAGGGGCTGCCGCCGGTGATCTCATCCATTCGCGTCTGGCCCTGCCAGGCATAGGGCAGGCCCGCGATCAGCATCCCATGGTGCAGCAGCGTCTGGATCAGGCCGATCAGCGTCGTCTCCTGCCCACCATGCTGGGTGCCGGTGGCGGTGAAGGCCGAGCCGACCTTGCCGACGAAGGCGCCTTTCATCCACAGGCCGCCGGTTTGGTCCAGGAAGTTTCGCATCTGGCTGGCGATGGTGCCGAAACGCGTGCCGGCCCCGATGATGATGGCGTCATAGCCTTCCAGCTCGGCCACGGTTGCCACCGGCGCCGCCTGGTCCATCTTGTAGCCGCTCTGAACCGCAAGTTCTTCCGGCACCAGCTCCGGCACCCGGCGGATATCGACCTGGACGCCGTCAACCTGACGCGCCCCCTCGGCCACGGCCTCGGCCATCTTCTCCAGATGCCCATAGGTGGAGTGATAAAGAACCAGAACCTTGGTCATACGCCGTCCCTTCGCAAACTGTAACCAATGATGTGCCGGATATAGGAAGGACTCTCCTCCGCGCAATAGCCCTGCGCGCCAAAATCCTAGACCTTCAGATCCCAGGCATCCGCCTGTTCGCGCCGGGCCATCTCCTCGGCTGCGGCGGGGCGCACGGTGCGATAGGGCGGGTTCTCGGCCTCGATCACCTCGACCATGGCCGCGATCATCTCGGCCGGGTCATGCTGGCGGTTCAGCTCACGCACCGGCCAGTGCTCGACCACGCGCTCGCCCTGGCTCCACCACTGGTCCATGCTTTCCATGCCGGTGTCGTTGAAACCCGTTCGAAAGGCGCCGGGATTGATCGTGACCACCTGCACCCCATAGGGGGCCAGTTCCTCGCGCATGGCCGAGCAGATGCCCTCCACCGCGTGTTTGGACGCGGCATAGGCTCCGTCGAACGGCACCTTGACCAGCCCGGCCACCGACGAGGTCCAGACGATACGCCCCGCGCCCGCCTTGACCATCTTGCGCGCAAACCCCTGGGCCAGCTCCAACGCCGCAAACACATTGGTCTCGAACACCGAGCGGAACACCGACATCGGAATCTCGGCCATTGGACCGGATTCCATGATCCCGGCGTTGTTGAACAGGACGTCGATGTCGCGCTCCAGCACCTTGCCCCGGTCGATCTCGCTGAGCACATCCAGCTTGATGACATCGGCCTGGAGCCCCGCCTTGGCCAGGGCCTGACGCAGCTCGGTGACCTGCGGCCAGATCTGGCATCCGGCGATCACCCTGTGACCGCGCTGCGCCAGTTCGAACGCCACCCCGCGTCCAAAGCCCGTCCCCGCTCCGGTGATCAGTACTGTCTTGCTCATACCTGCCTCTGCGTCTTTCGCCCCAGCTTAGGTCAGGCCCGCCGCCCGGCGCCAGCGCTCGCCGGAAAATGCGTGTGGACGGCGCCGCCGGATCGGACGAGGCTGCGCCAACGCCATGACCGACCGTGATCCGCCATCGCCGACGCCTGCCCTGAACGCGGTGGATGTGCAGCGGCTGCGCGCCCTCAATCGGACCAAGGCGCTCGCCACCGGCGCTCTGGTGCTGTCGACGGCGACCTTTGTGACGGCGCGGGCGTTCCAGCCCCGCTGGCCCTGGCTCGGCTATGTCGCGGCGACGGCGGAGGCGGCAACCATCGGCGGCCTAGCCGACTGGTACGCCGTGGTGGCTCTGTTCAAGCGGCCGTTGGGCTTGCCGATTCCTCACACGGCGATCATCCCCGAGAACCAGAGCCGGATCGCCGCCAACCTGGGCCGGTTTATCGAGCAGAACTTCCTCGACGAGGCGACGGTTCGGGCCAAGCTTGAAGAGGTCGACTTCGCCGCCCAGGTCGCCGACTGGCTGGCGGATCGTGATCGGGCCGACGGCCTGGCCCGTTTCGTCGTGCGGCTGACGCCCCAGGCGCTCGAAGCGATCAGCCGCTCCGACATCCGCGATTTCGTCGCCCAGAGAATTGTCGCCGAGATCGAAAAGGTCCAGGTCGCGCCGCTCGCAGCGGGCCTGCTCAACGCCTTCGTCGAGGACGGCCGGCATCAACGTCTGTTCGACGAGCTGACCCGCATCGTCGGCCGCTTTCTCCAGGACGAGGCGGCTCTGGAGGCCATGCGCGAGCGCATCCGCGCCGAGCTGCCCAGCCTGTTCAACCTGTTCAAGGCCGACGCCTATCTGCTGAACAAGATCATCGGCGCGGCGTCGGCGCTGCTGGAAGAGGCGCGCGGCCAGTCGGACCATCCGATCCGACTGGAGTTCGACAGCGCCGTCAGAGGCTTCATCCGGCGACTGAAATCGTCAAAGCTCTACGCGCGCCGCGCCGAGGAGATGAAGCGCGACCTGCTGAACCGTCCCGTAGTGCGCGAAATGGCCGGCGAGATGTGGGACAGCGTGCGCAACCTGCTGGAGACGGACGCCCGCTCGGATCAGTCGGTGATCCAGCGCCACCTTGCCGGCCTGTTCGTGGAGGTCGGGCGCCATCTCGCCGCCGATCCGGTGGTGCGCGCCGACATGAACCAGGGGTTCGTCACGGCCCTGTCGGCCTTCATCCAGAGCCAGAAGAGCGGCGTCTCAGCCTTCATCACCGAACAGGTCAATCGCTGGGATCTGCGCCAACTGGTCCAGGTGATTGAACTGAACGTCGGTCGCGACCTACAGTTCATCCGCTTCAACGGCATGATCATCGGCGGCCTGGCCGGTCTGACGATCTATACGGTTCAGGCGCTGGTCTTCCGGCACTAGGCGGTGGGCCCGCCATATTGGCAAACCCGATCGCCGGGGCGCATACATCCCGCTCAGCCACCCCCTGAGCCTCCATGTCCCCCGAACAGTACGCCCCTCTGATCGCCATTGCGGTGGCCGTCCCGTTGATGCTGCTGCGCAATCGGCGACCGCGCACCCTGCGGCCGCGCTGGATGTGGGTCATGCCGACGCTGATCGTCGTCATGATTGGCCTGGGTGTCTGGGGATCAGGCCTGGCGCCGGGCGTCAGCCACGAGCCGTTCGGCCCCCTCGACTACGCCGTTCTGGCCCTGGGCCTGGGGCTGGGCGCCGCCGCCGGATGGTGGCGCGGCAAGATGACCATGATCGAACGTCACGCCGACGGCACGCTGAAGGCCCAGGCGTCTCCCATCGGACTGGTGCTCATCCTGGCCCTGATGCTGGGCCGGCGGATACTGGCCGCCTGGCTGGAGCCGCACGCCGCCGGCTGGGGCCTAAACGTGCTGGCCGTGACCGACGCCTTCCTCCTGTTCGTGGCCGCCATGATCGTGGTCAGCCGCGTCGAGATGTGGATCCGCGCCCGCCGCATCCTGGCCGGCCACAGCGACGACCACGTCGAGCGTTTGCCTTAGGACACCGGAGGTCTCAGGCGCATCGGTGTTTTCGAATAAATCCGTCACCCTCGGGCTTGTCCCGAGGGCCCATGGGCCGATCAGCCTGATGGATAGCCGCTACCCAGCGACCGGCGCGGATCAGCTCAGGCACCATAAGTCCCTGCAAGCTTGACTATGGCCCCTCGGGACAAGCCCGAGGGTGACGGAGATATTGAGGCCCGCACCGCCCCCTACAGGTGGATCACCCGCCCATAGGCGTCCAGCGCCGCCTCGTGCATGGCCTCCGACATGGTCGGGTGCGGATAGACGGTGCCGAACACGTCTTCCTCGGTCGCCTCCATGGTGATGGCGGTGACATAGCCCTGGATCATCTCGGTGACCTCGGCCCCGATCATATGGGCACCGATCAGGGCGCCGGTCTTGGCGTCGAAGATGGTCTTGACGAAGCCCTCGGTTTCGCCGGACGCAATGGCCTTGCCGTTCACCCGGAACGGGAAGCGGCCGACCTTGACCTCGCGCTTGTCAGCCTTGGCCGCCTGTTCGGTGATCCCCACCGAGGCCACCTGCGGCGTCGTATAGGTGCAGCCTGCGATCGGCGAATGCACATTGGGGCTCTTGAAGCCGGCGATATGCTCGGCCGCGTGGATGCCCTCGTGGCTCGCCTTGTGGGCCAGCCAGGGCGCACCGGCACAGTCGCCGATGGCATAGAGACCCTTCACATTGGTCTGACAGTGGCTGTCGGTCTTGATGTGGCCGCGGTCCAGCTCGACGCCCAGCGCCTCCAGCCCGATGCCGTCGGTGTTGGCCGTGATGCCGACGGCCGAGATGCAGACCTCGGCCTCCAGGGTCTCGGTCTTGCCGCCCGCCTCGATGGCGACCTTCACGCCCGCCTTGTCCTTGGACACCTTCGTCACCTTGGCCCCGGTGTGGAACTTGATGCCGCGCTTCTCGAAGGCCTTCTGCGCGGCCTTGGAGATTTCCTCGTCCTCGACCGGCATGATCCGGTCGACCGCCTCGACCACCACGACCTCGGCTCCCAGCGCCCGATAGAAGCTGGCGAACTCCAGGCCGATGGCCCCCGATCCGATCACCACGAACGACTTGGGGAGCGACTTCGGCACCAGCGCCTCGCGGTAGGCCCAGATGCGCTCACCGTCCGCTTCCAGCCCGATCTGCGGCAAGGCGCGGGCGCGGGCGCCGACCGCCAGCATCACCGACTTGGCCTCAACGCTACGGCTCTTGCCGTCTTTCAGTGCGATGACGACCTTGGGCGCCGCAGCCCCCTTCTCCAGCTTGGCGTCGCCCTCGATCACCTCGATCTTGTTCTTCTTCATCAGGAAGCCGACGCCCTGATTCAGTTGCTTGGCCACCCCGCGCGAGCGCTGGATGATGGCGTCGAAGTCGAACCCGACCTTGTCGGCCGACAGGCCATAGTCCTTCAGATGGCTCAGGCTCTCGTACTTCTCGCCGGACTTCAGCAGCGCCTTGGTCGGGATACAGCCCCAGTTCAGACAGATGCCGCCCAGGTTCTCCCGCTCGACGATGGCCACCTTCAGGCCCAGCTGGCTGGCCCGGATCGCCGCCACATAGCCACCCGGCCCGGAACCGATCACGATGAGGTCAAATGTATCCGCCACTGTCGTGTCCCTACGCCAACATCGTCACAGGATCTTCGATCATCTGCTTGAAGACCTGCAGGAATTTTGCCCCAATCGCGCCGTCGACCACCCGGTGATCGCAGGTCAGGGTCACGCTCATCACCGTGGCCACGGCCAGTTGACCGTTCTTGACGACCGGTCGCTGTTCGCCCGCGCCGACCGACATGATCGCGCCCTGCGGCTCATTGATGATCGAGGCGAAGGTCTTGATGCCGAACATCCCCAGGTTCGAGACGCTGAAGGTCCCGCCCTGGAATTCCTCCGGCTTCAGCTTGCGATCCCGCGCCCGCTTGGCCAGGTCCTTGGCCTCGATCGAGATCTGGCTGAGGCTCTTGGTCTCGGCCGCGAAGATGATCGGGGTGATCAGGCCGCCATCGATCGCCACCGCCATCGCCACATCGGCGTGGTGGTGCATGGCGATGCCCTCGGGCGTGTAGCTGGCGTTGGCCTCCGGCACCGCCTTCAGCGCCATGGCCGAGGCCTTCATCACGAAGTCATTGACCGAGACCTTGATGCCCTGCGGCTCGAGCATCGCATTGACCTTGGCCCGCGCCGCCAGCAGCCCGTCGATCTCGCAATCGATGGTCAGCGGGAAGTGCGGCACGTCGCGGAAACTGTCGGTCAGACGCCGCGCGATGGCTTTCCTCATCCCGTCCAGCGGGATCAAGTCATAGCTGCCCGGCTTGATGCCCTGCTGCTCCAGCGACAGCACCTGACGCGGTTCGCCCTTGGCCGCCGTCGCCGGGGTCTTGGCCGCGCCGCCCTTGCCGGCCGCGTCAACATCCGCCGCCACGATCCGGCCCTTGGGTCCGGTGCCTTTGATCGCTTTCAGATCCAGCCCGGCCTGCTCGGCCATTCGCCGCGCCAGCGGCGAGGCGAACACGCGATTTCCATCCCGCTCAGGAGCGGGCGCCGCTTTCGGCACCGGAGGCGGCGAATCCGCCTTCACCTCAGCCTTCGCCGGCTCCGGCGCGCCCGCCGCCTTGGGAGCCGGCGCGGCCAGGCCGCCCTCGCCTTTCAGCCGCGCGATCACGGCGTTTACCTTCACCCCCTCGGTGCCTTCCGGCACCAGGATCTCGGCCACCTCGCCCTCATCGACGGCCTCGACCTCCATGGTCGCCTTGTCGGTCTCGATCTCGGCGATCACATCCCCGGCCGACACGGTGTCACCGGCCTTGATGTGCCATTTGGTGAGGTTGCCCTCCTCCATCGTCGGAGACAGGGCCGGCATCAGGATGTCGGTCATGCTCAGCCTTTCTTGGCCGGGGCCTCGGTGGTCATATTCGTGGCCATCGGGATCTCCTTGGCCCCGTCCCAACCTTCCTTGATCTGGTTCAGCACGTCTTCCTGCGCTCCCAGCCCGTTGGAGGAATAGACGTTCGAGAAGTGGAAGGCCGCCTCATACAACATTCGGCCGACGTTCTTGGGATCCTTCAGCATCGGCGACAGGACATATTCCGGTCGATCATGGATCCACCAGGCACGCATCAGCTCCACCGCAGAGTCAGCGTGCGGGCCGCTCACGGCACCATCGGGCATACGGATTTCACGCGGCGGCATAGGTCACCTTTTTCACAGCTTGGACGATCTTTTCGACGGTCGGAAGCGTCAGCGCTTCCAGATTGGCGGCATAGGGCATCGGCACATCTTCCTGATGCACCCGCAGCGGCGGGGCATCCAGATAGTCGAAGGCGTGCTCGATCACCCGAGCACAGATTTCTGCGCCCACGCCCATCGGACCCCAGCCTTCTTCGACCGAGACGATGCGGTTGGTCTTCTTGACGCTTTCGACGATGGTCTCGTGATCCAGCGGACGCAGGGTTCTCAGGTCGATGACCTCGGCCGAGATTCCTTCCTTGGCCAGCTCCTCCGCCGCCTTGAGGGCAAAGCCGACCATGCGGCTGTGCGAGGTAATGGTTACATCCGCCCCTTCGCGGCGGATTCTGGCCTTGCCGATCGGCACAACCCAGTCCTCAACCTCTGGCACATCGAACTCGACCCCGTACATCATCTCGTGTTCGAGGAAGACGACCGGGTTCGGATTGCGGATCGCCGCCTTCAGGAGGCCCTTGGCGTCTGCCGAGTCATACGGTGCCAGCACGATCAGACCCGGCACATTGGCGTACCAGGCCGAATAGTCCTGGCTGTGCTGGGCCGCCACACGGCTGGCCGCGCCGTTCGGGCCACGGAAAACGATGGGACAGCGGATCTGGCCGCCCGACATATACAGCGTCTTGGCCGCCGAATTGATGATGTGGTCGATCGCCTGCATGGCGAAGTTGAAGGTCATGAACTCGACGATCGGCTTCAGCCCGGCCATCGACGCCCCGACCCCGACCCCGGCGAATCCGTATTCGGTGATCGGCGTGTCGATCACCCGGCGGTCGCCGAACTCCTGCAACAGCTCACGGCTGACCTTGTAGGCGCCCTGGTACTGAGCGACTTCCTCACCCATCAGGAAGACAGTCTCGTCGCGCCGCATCTCTTCGGCCATGGCGTCGCGCAGAGCGTCGCGCACCGTCGTCTTGACGAGCTTGGCGTCAGCCGGGATCTCGGGATCCTTCAGTTCAGCCGATGCACCTCCACCCACAGGCGTGACGGCAGGAGCTGCGGGTGTCTGCACGGACGCGGGAGCCGGTGCCGGAGCAGCGCCCCCGCCCTCGCCGACCAGCCGTGCGATCACCGCGTTGACCTTCACGCCCTCGGAGCCCTCCGGCACCAGGATCTCGGCCACTTCGCCCTCGTCGACCGCCTCGACCTCCATGGTCGCCTTGTCGGTCTCGATCTCGGCGATCACATCGCCCGCCTTGATCACATCGCCCGCCTTGACGTGCCACTTGGTCAGATTGCCCTCCTCCATCGTCGGAGAGAGCGCCGGCATCAGGATGTCGGTCATTGAGCGGCCTCCTGGTACACATCGGTATAGAGTTCGGACGGGTCCGGCTCGGGGCTGGCCTGTGCGAACTGGACGGCCTCGGCCACGATGGCTTTCACGTCGTCTTCGATCGGCTTGAGGTCGGCTTCGGTGGCGCCGGCCTGTTCCAAGAGCAGCTTCACATGGTCAATCGGGTCACGCGTCTTCTTGACCTCATCAACCTCCTCCTTGGTCCGGTATTTGGCCGGATCGCTCATGGAATGGCCGCGATAACGATAGGTCTTCACTTCCAGGATGAACGGCCCGCCGCCTTCGCGCGCCCGCTTCACGGCCTTGGCCGTCGCCTCGCGGACGGCCAGCACGTCCATGCCATCGACCTGTTCGCCCGGAATGCCGAAGCTGGCCCCGCGCTGATACAGCTCGGTCGTCGAGGACGACCGCTCGATCGAGGTACCCATGGCGTACTGGTTGTTCTCGATGATGTAGATGGCCGGCAGCTTCCACAGCTGGGCCATGTTGAAGCTCTCATAGACCTGGCCCTGATTGGCCGCGCCGTCGCCGAAATAGATGAAGGCCACCGAATCATCGCCGCGGTACTTGCCCGCGAAAGCCAGGCCGGTACCCAGCGCCACCTGCGCCCCGACGATGCCGTGTCCGCCATAGAAGGCGGTCGGCACGTCGAACATATGCATTGACCCGCCCTTGCCTTTGGACGAGCCGCCGATGCGGCCGGTCAGCTCGGCCATCACCGCCTTGGGGTCCATGCCCGCCGCCAGCATATGGCCGTGGTCGCGATAGCCGGTGATGATCTTGTCAAAGCCCTGTTTGACGTTGGCCTGAACGCCCACGGCCACGGCTTCCTGACCGATATACAGGTGGCAGAACCCCCCGATCAGGCCCATGCCATAGAGCTGCCCCGCTCGCTCTTCGAAGCGGCGGATCAGCAGCATTTCGCGATAATAGCCCAGAAGCTCGTCCTTGGACGCTTCGGGGCCATTGGATGTCTTGGCGCTTGTCTTGGCGGCGGCTTTCGCCATCCGGCGTCCTCCCAGACCTTATAACCCTACGGAAAGCGGGCTTTAGCAGCCTTCGGTTCCCAAAGGCAAAGGCTAGAGCGGCTGAGATGGACCCTGACGGATCACATATTCATCAGGACGTGCGAACCCCAGCACCACGCGGGCGCGTTCTTCCAGCATATCAATGGACAAGGTCGCATCCGACAGGCCGGCGACCCGAGCGCTTAGTTCCTGATGGGTCGCCTGCAGTTCGGCCAGCTCCGCACGTCGGGCCGCCAGCTCTTCATGCCGTTCGGTGCCGTTCAGCAGCCCCCGCTCCCCCGTCAGGGCCTGGGCCGAGAAATAGCCGATCAGGGCCACCAGCACCGTCAGCCGGATGTAGGGTCTGAAATTGAAGGCCACCGCCGAGGTCCACACAGGCTGGAGTCGATTCTTCACCCATGACCAAACAGCCTTAATTTTCAGCTAATTTCCTCTCCACCATGGCCGAGCCGCCCTGGCCGTCTAGTTCTCGCGTCGCCATAGGCCAACTCCCGTTTGGATAGCGTTCCGCATCACTACTACTTCGTGTTTCGGAAACGCAATCGACGTGCTAAATTTCCACCCTTGGTTCTGTGTTCCTCATGTTCAATCAGGGAGAGTCGCCATGAATGGCCAGTTTGTGATCTTTGTTGAGCCGGACCTGCTCACCGGTGCCGAGCAAATGTCGGTGACCGAAGACGTTCAGGTTCAGAATCCTCAAGCCAGGCTCGACGTCCGGCGAGGCGTGCTGACAAACCTGGCCCTCGCGCTGTCCGCTACAGATTCCGTGCGGTCCATCAATCCGGCGGAGCTGGCGGTGACATTCGGACTCGAACAGTCCGCAGCGTATGAAATTAGTCGTTCTGACACATCCGAACCTGATGGATTTCAGGTTCTCGAAGGCGTCGGTGCCCTTGTGGTCGAAGAAGGAGACGTCGACATCGCTTCCTTGTCGGGCATCGTCGGCCTGACAGTCGTGCCGAATTTCGACATCGAGCTTCCTGCTCCTGATGAGCCGACGGACGATGTGGCGACATCTACCGCTGTCGACGATTGGTGGCATCTCGATCAGATTGGTGCCAGCTCAGGAAGTGGCGCGGGCAGAGGCGTTCTGATCGGCATTTTGGACACGGGCATTGACGCCTCCCATCCTGAATTTGCTAACAAAAATATCTATTTTGCCGAGTTTGACGCGGTCGGACGCCTCATTTCCAGTACGCCGAGAGACGCTGGAGACCATGGCACTCACGTCTCGAGCTTGGCGTGCGGTGCCCAGGCGGGGGTTGCGCCCGATGCCGATCTCGCGGTCGCCGCAGTTCTGACCCGTCGGACGGCATCAGGAAGCCAGAGTGGAACACTGGTCCAGATCGTCAATGGCTTTGACTGGCTGATCAAGACGCACTTCCGGGACGATGTCGTCGGCGTGGACATCGTCAACGCGTCGCTCGGCGGCATGGGGTTCAATTCCTACCTTCAAAGGGCCGTTCGCAACGCCCATCGTCTCGGCATCCCGCTAATCGCCGCAATCGGCAACAGTGGCCGAGCCGGCCAGGGTCGCCATGGCTCCCCGGGGAACTACCCAGAGGCGCTCGGCGTCGGCGCAACGGATCGCCAGGATGTCGTAGCCGATTTCAGTGACTGGGGTACCGGTTCGCCGCCGTCCGGCCCTGCCTATCCCGTGCCTTCCCTGAGCGCACCGGGCGTCCGTGTCCTCGCCGCCCGACCGGGTGGTGGGTTTCAGTACCTCTCTGGCACATCCATGGCCACTCCTATCGTCACCGGCGTTGGGGCGGCCCGGATGGCGGAAATTCCGATGCTCCGTGGCAACCCCGAAGCACTCATCGCCAATCTTTTGGCTCGGACGGAGCCATGCCGCGCTGGCAAGTTTGGAAATCTGGGTGGCGCAGGTAGAATAAGGTTCGGATTTTAGAGGCTGGTGGATTGACCGCGTTTCTCATCATTCCCAATTCTGACCCGCCCGAGCCCACGGATTGGCAGACTTTGGATCGCGCCCAGCGCCTTAGTTATCTCCGTCAAGCCCTACTGGAACTACAAAAGCTCATTGATGATCGCCTGCCCGAGGCGGACGTCGATTATCTGGATGGGATCGGGGGCTGGACGGTGCGAACACACAGGAACACCAGCCGATCCCAGATGCTTCGTCGCCTCAAGGGTCTGCCAGTCGCAGTCAGCGAGGATGCAGAATTCACAAGCCTAACATGACGGTCCCGACCGCCCTCCCAAGGCCGGTCGGGACAGACAGATTCCAAGCGACGCCTACTCCCTGAGCACGCTCTCGCCCGCGTACACCGCCAGATCGCCCAGCATCTCTTCGATGCGTAGCAGCTGGTTGTATTTGGCCAGCCGGTCCGAGCGCGCCAGCGAGCCGGTCTTGATCTGTCCGCAGTTGGTGGCGACCGCCAGGTCGGCGATGGTCGAATCCTCGGTCTCGCCCGAGCGGTGGCTCATCACCGCCGTATAGCCTGAGCGATGCGCCAGATCGACCGCGTCCAGGGTCTCGGACAGAGTGCCGATCTGATTGACCTTGACCAGAATCGAATTGGCCAGCCCCTCGCCGATCCCGGCCAGCAGACGCGCCGGATTGGTCACGAACAGATCGTCCCCGACCAGCTGGATGTTGTCGCCCAGCCGCTCGGTCAGCAGCCGCCAGCCCTCAAAGTCGTCCTCGCCGCAGCCGTCCTCGATCGACACGATCGGGAAGCGGTCGACCAGCTCGGCCAGATAGTCGACCATGCCGCCGCGATCCAGCTTCTTGCCCTCGCCCGCAAGGTCATAGACGCCGTCCTTGAAGAATTCGGTCGAGGCCACATCCAGGGCCAGCTGGAAGTCCTTGCCTGCCTCATAGCCGGCCGCCTTGCCGGCCTTGACAATGAAGTCCAGCGCCGCCTCGGCCGAGGCCAGGTTCGGCGCAAAGCCGCCTTCGTCGCCGACGTTGGTGTTGTGGCCCGCGTCCTGAAGCTGCTTCTTCAGACCGTGGAAGATTTCCGCCCCCATGCGCAGGCCTTCCGAGAAGCTGTCCGCCCCGGTCGGCATGATCATGAATTCCTGAATATCAATCGGATTATCGGCATGGGCACCACCATTGATGATGTTCATCATCGGCACTGGCAGGACTCGGGCCGACACCCCGCCAACATAGCGATACAGCGGCAGGCCCGACGAAATCGCGCTGGCGCGCGCACAGGCCAGCGACACGCCCAGGATGGCATTGGCCCCCAGCCGGCCCTTGTTGTCCGTCCCGTCCAGCCCGATCAGATTCTCGTCGATCCGGCGCTGGTCTTCCGCATCCATGCCGCACAGGGCGTCGAAGATCTCGGTATTGACCGCGTCGACGGCCTTTTCCACGCCCTTGCCGCCCCAGCGCGACTTGTCGCCGTCGCGCTTCTCGACCGCCTCGTGGGCCCCGGTTGAGGCCCCCGACGGCACCGCCGCCCGGCCGAACGCCCCGTCTTCCAGAACGATGTCGACCTCGATGGTCGGGTTGCCCCGCGAGTCGATGATCTGGCGGGCGGTGATGTCGGCGATATCGGTCATGTCAATGCTCGGTGGCTGGAGTTTGCGGGGTCTTAGCCAGCAAGGGGCCGCGCGGCAAGGAAGTCGCGCCCGCTGCTGCTCGCCACGAGCGCCGGGCGCCGCTGAAAAGCGTTCGCCGGCGGTGCCTGATTGCAGGGGGCAGCTTGGCAGCGCACACTGCATCCCTGGCCTACGCGCGGCGCGGTCGGCACCCGAAGCAGTCATCTTCCGTCAGGTCCGCCGGGCCCGGATTGACAGGCCCTGTTCAGCCGTCCCAACTCAACCATGTGCCAGAACCCCCGCTGTCTTGAGGTCGCAATGCCCGCCCACCTGTCCACATTCTTGGCTGCCGCTGTCGCCCTGGCCGTCCCGATGGCTGCATCGGCGCAGGATCGCCTCGGCACCAACCAGGACCTGGGCCCCAATCAGCAGATCCGATCGGCCAACGGTCGCTTTCACCTGATCATGCAGAGCGACTGCAATCTGGTGCTCTACGAGGGCGGGCGTGCGCTCTGGGCGAGCGGCACCGTCGGGCGAGGCCAGGGCTGCCGGGCCGTCATGCAGGGCGACGGCAATTTCGTCGTTTACAGCGATGCTCAGGCCCCACTGTGGGCGTCGAATACCGCAGGACGATCCGGTGCCTCTCTGAGACTGGAAGACAGCGGCAACCTTCAGGTCCTCGCTGGCAATCGCTCTGTCTGGCAAAGCGATACAGCCCAGGGCGGCGGTGGCCGCGGCCCCGGAAACGGCGACCGTCCAGGCCGTCCGGATCGACCTGACCGTCCCCCCACGGCCGCCGGCCAGAATCTTTTGCGCGCCGGCCAGGCCCTCTATGCCGACGAGCAGATCCGTTCCCGTACCGGCCGCTATCATCTGATCCAGCAGCGTGACTGCAACCTGGTCCTTTATGAAGGGGCCAGGGCCCTATGGGCCACAGGCACCCACGGCCGGGGCCAGGAATGTCGCACCGCCCTCCAGACGGACGGCAATCTCGTCGTCTATGACCGGGGCGGCACGCCGCTCTGGCAGTCCCGGACGACGGGTCGCTCCAACGCCACCCTCCAGTTGGAAGACAACGGCGACCTCGCCCTCTATTCAGCCGGGCGCGCCTACTGGACCTCCGGCAGCGGTCGCGACACGGCCGACGGTCGTCGCCCCGGTGGTGCCGGCCATGACCGTGACCGCAGTCGCCCCTGGAGCGGTGCCGATATCTTGCGAAGTGGAGACGAGTTGCGCGGTGATCGCGAAGAGCGACTCGCCTCGGCAGATCGCACCTATATCCTGACCTTGAGACGCTCCTGCGAAGTGGAGATCACCGAACCCAGCTGGTCCTATTCTCCGCGATGGACAGCCGGTACCGCCGGTGCCGGTCGAAACTGCCGCCTGGTCATGCGCAGCACCGGAGAACTGGTTCTGGAGACCAACGGTCGGATCGTCTGGAGTACCGGGACGTCGGGGTATGACGTATTCGCCTACATCAGCCCGGACGGCGATCTGATCCTGCATGATAGGGACCGCGATCGAGACGTCTTCAACTCTCGTCGCAACCGCGGGCGGCGCTACTGAGCCGGTCGTCAGGCGCAGCCCTCGACGTACTGGATCGATGGGCCGCCGACGTGGATCAGCGTGACAACGCCGTCGCCGTTCGTCTCATAGGAAATGCCGCGGGCCTGCGAATCCTGGACATAGGGCTCACTGGGGACTCCACCGGTCCAGACAGTGATGTATTCTGCGGGAAGGCCCAGATAGTGGTGCGGTTCGACGCGCGCCGCATCGCCATAGGCCGCCTTGATCTGCGTCGCCGTCGCGCCGATGCCGAACCCCTGATCGGTCCGTAGCGCTGAGGGTTCCATGATCGAAATGCGGGTCAGGACACCCTGCTCGATCATCACCAGCAACCCCTCGGGGGCTTGTTCCGGCCGGAATTGGTCACAGGATTCTGGGTCTGGGCCTCCGATAGCCTCCGGGTCGGAATCCGGCCCGGCCGCGGCCGTGACCTCATCCAGAGTCATGCCGATTCGCAGGGGGCCCCAGCCCTCGGCGGTCAGGGCGTCGGCATCCGGGGCCGACGGGGCTCCAGCTGGCTCGGGCGCAGCCGACGGGTCCTGCGTGTCGGTCGGTTCGCACGCGGCCAGGGTCAGGGCCGAAGCGGCGACGGCGAGACTGGCGATAAGACGCATGGTGGTCTCCCAAAGGTTCCAAGCCGAAACGCAGAACGCCGCGCGGGGGTCCGCGCGGCGTTCAAAAAGGCACAATGCCAAGGAAAGACCTAGTCTTCCTTCTGCTCGATGACCTGACGGCCCTTGTACATTCCGGTCTTCAGGTCGATGTGGTGCGGACGGCGCAGCTCGCCAGTGTCCTTGTCCTCGACATAGGCATTAGTGCCCAGGGCGTCATGCGAGCGCCGCATATTGCGACGCGAGGGCGAGGTCTTTCGCTTCGGAACGGCCATATCCGTCTCTCGTTAGGGTTCGGGCGCCGCAGCAAAGGACGCAGAAAATGGAACGGGCGGCCACCGGGGCCGCCTTCGGAGCGCGGGCTTATGCCTCAACCGTCGCCAGAGTTCAAGAGGCCCCGAGGCCTAGATCCTTCGCCAGCACCTCGAACCACAGATCATCCCTTAGCGGCAGACCCATGCGCGGATTATCCATCGGGAAGGGCCGGGTCTCGCCGGTGCGGCGATAGCCCATCCGTTCGTACCAGCCGATCAGTTCGGTCCGCTGCCAGAAGACCTGCATCTCGACCCGGTCCAGCCCGAAACGTCCCGTCAGTTCGCGCTCGGCCGTCTGGACCAGCGCCTTGCCGATCCCGCCGGCCTGCCGCGCCGGATCGACCGCCAGCATCCCCAGATATCCGGTCCCGTCCCGATCAGCGATCAGGACGCTGCCGACCAGATCGTCACCTTCGAAGGCCATCAGGATCGACTGGGCCGGATCGACCAGGATCTCTTCCAACATGGCCACATCCGCCCGCTGACCGCCCAACAGATCGGCCTCGGTGGTCCACCCGCGTCGACTGCCTTCGCCGCGATAGGCCCCTTCGATCAGCGGCAACAGCGCAGCTGCATCCTGCGGCCCTGCCGTACGGATCAATCGCTGGCCGCTCCAATCCTGTTTCGTCAGCGCGAAATACTGGCTGTCGACCCAGACCCCATTGATCTCAAAGGTCCGCTCGGCCGCCCCGGTCCGGCGAAAGCCCAGCCGCTCCAGAAGCCGGATAGACGCCGCGTTCCTGGGGTCCACATCGGCCGTCAGCTCCAGCTTCGGGTCCCGCGTCAGCACCAGCTGGATCGCCGCGCCGAGCGCCTCTTGGGCCAGTCCCCGTCCCCAGACGCCGGGATCGAGGATGTAGCCGATCTCCGGCAGGCGCCAGAACCCGGCCTTGCCGATGACGCGGCCTTCCAGCTCAACAATGAAGTCAGGCTGATCCGGTCCCGCCGCCAGCATATCGGAGATCCAGGCTTGGGTCTGGCCCAGCTCCTGATGCGGCGGCGTCGACCAGTATTCCATCGCCTTCGGGTCGCTGAGGATGGCGTGCATCGCCTCCACATCGCCCACCCTGGCCGGCCGCAGCACCAGCCGCGGCGTAATCAGCCGCGTCACACCAGTCGGCTCTGCTCCACCGCCGCAGCGATGAAGCTGGCGAACAGCGGGTGCGGCGCGAACGGGCGGCTCTTCAGCTCGGGGTGATACTGCACGCCCACGAACCACGGATGGTCGGGCCGCTCGACCGTCTCGGGCAGCACCCCGTCCGGAGACAGGCCGGCGAAGACCATGCCGGTCGCCTCGATCCGGTCGCGATAGTTGATGTTGACCTCATAGCGGTGGCGGTGCCGCTCACTGATCGTGGTCGCGCCATAGATGTCGGCGATGCGCGATCCGGCCTTCAGCGTCGCGTCATAGGCCCCCAGCCGCATGGTCCCGCCCAGGTCGCCGCCGGCGGCTCGTTGGACCCGTTCATTGCCCTGGACCCATTCGGTCATCAGGCCCACCACCGGCTCCTCGGCCGCGCCGAACTCGGTCGACGATGCGTCCGTCAGCCCGCCCAGACTGCGCGCGGATTCGATCACCGCCATCTGCATCCCGAAACAGATCCCGAAGTACGGCACATTGCGCTCGCGTGCGAAGCGGACCGCGGCGATCTTGCCCTCGGCGCCCCGCTCGCCGAAGCCGCCCGGCACCAGGATGGCGTGCGCCCCTTCCAGCCGCGCCGCGCATTCGGCCGGGTCCTTTTCAAAGGTCTCGGATTCGACCCAGTCGATATTGACCTTGACCCGATTGGCCACCCCGCCGTGGTTCAGGGCCTCGATCAGCGACTTATAGGCATCCTTCAGGACGGTGTATTTGCCCACCACCGCCACCGTGACCTGGCCGTCCGGATTGAGCCGCCGCTCGGCGATCTCCTGCCAGCGGCTCAGGTCCGGCTCGGGCGCGTCGTGAACGCCGAAGACGTTCAGCACTTCGCTGTCCAGTCCCTCGGCGTGATAGTCCAGCGGCACCGCATAGATGTCGGCCGAATCCATCGCCTGGATCACGGCGCTGGGCCGCACGTTACAAAACAGGGCGATCTTCTTCTTCTCGCCCTCGGGGATCGGCTGTTCACAACGGCACAGGAGCACGTCCGGCTGGATGCCGATCGAGCGCAGCTCCTTGACCGAATGCTGGGTCGGCTTGGTCTTCATCTCGCCGGCCGTATTGATGAACGGCAATAGCGTCAGATGCACGAAACAGCTCTGGCCGCGCGGCAGCTCCTGGCCCAGTTGGCGGATCGCCTCGAAGAACGGCAGCCCTTCGATGTCGCCGACCGTGCCGCCGATCTCGACCAGCACGAAGTCGGCCTCCTTACCGGTCACGGGGTCAATGGCCGGGTTCAGGACGAAGTCCTTGATCTCGCTGGTGACGTGCGGAATGACCTGGACCGTCGCGCCCAGATAGTCGCCGCGCCGCTCCTTCTCCAGGATGGTCGAATAGATCCGCCCGGTGGTGATGTTGTCACCGCGCGTGGCCGACACGCCGGTAAACCGCTCGTAGTGGCCCAGGTCCAGATCGGTCTCGGCCCCGTCGTCGGTGACGAAGACCTCGCCGTGCTGGTACGGGCTCATCGTGCCCGGATCCATGTTGAGATAGGGGTCCAGCTTGCGCAGGCGCACCGTATAGCCGCGCGCCTGCAACAGCGCGCCCAGCGCCGCCGAGGCGAGGCCCTTGCCCAGCGAGGAAACCACGCCGCCCGTGATGAATACATATCTAGTCACGGGGGACCATCCTACCGATGATTCGGGCCTTGGACTGCGCCCTCAATCGACGCAGCTGTTGAAAACAGAACGGGCGCCCGTTCGGGGCGCCCGGAAGCTGGAGGTTCTTCGACTGTGAAGGGGGCGGGGGGTGCCCCCAGGGTCACTGGGCGGGAGCCTCTGACGGCGTCGAACCCTGCCCGACTGGCAAGCTGTCGAGCGACAGGGTGTCGTCGGTCGGTGCCGTCGGCTGGACCGGCTGCTCGGGCTGTCCCTGCCCTGCCGGGTCCACCGGCACGCCTAGGGTTGTGCCGATCTCGTCGGCGTCGAACGACGAGCCGGTGCGACCCTCGATATTGCCTACGACCGTCAGCAGGATGGCGCAGATGGCGAACATCGCCCCCAGCCACCACGTCGCGGTCGTCAGCAGGTTTCCGGCCCCACGCGCCGTCATCAGCCCGGTTGGGCCGCCGCCCATGCCCAGCGCGCCGCCCTCGGAGCGCTGCATCAGGACGACGGCGATCAGGGCAATCGAGATCAGGATCTGGACGACGAGAAGGATGTGAAGGAGCATGACGGCTTATCTGGGGACCGCAGCGCGGCATTCAAGCGGGCGCGTCTAGCATCTAAGCCCGGAGGGGGCAACGCAAGTCGGCATGACCCGTGCAGGCAAGTGGGGAAAGCGGATCATATAGGGACAATGATGGCCGTGACTTCGATGATCTGGATCGCTGCGATCGCGTTGACGCAGCCTTCGCCGGAGGCATCGGCCCCGGTCTCACCTCCGCCGGAAGCCCAGGCCACCGTCACGATGCCGACAGAGGGAGAGGCCCCTGTCGCCCCCCCCGTCGCGCCCTCCGTGGAAGCCCCGCCCCCGGTACAGCCAGCAGTCTGGCTCGAACGTCCCACGATTGGTCAAAGCGACTATCCCTCGGCCGCGCTGCAAGGGCGCGTGTCCGGGACTGCGTCGCTGCAGTGCACGGCTACGCCGGAGGGCGTCCCGACCGGATGCACGGTGTTGAGCGAAGATCCGCCCGAGCACGGTTTCGGCCCGGCTGCGATTGTGGTTGTCGAACGGGCGCGCCTGAACCCGAATTATGTCGCCGGCGTCGAACAGCCCGCAACTTTCCGGTTCCGTATCCCTTTCGCTCTGGCCATGTCGGATCCTGTCATCATCGTTCCCGGTGATCAGGTCGGTGCCGCGACCTTGCGGTGCGCCCTGTCCCAGGCCGGCTCGGCCATCGGCTGTGTCGCGGTATCGGAATCGCCTGACCGTCAGGGCATCGGCCAGCAGGCCATTGCCTTTCTGGAAAACACGCCCCTGCCCGAAGGACTGGTTCCTGTCTCGACCCCGGGGCAGGTCTTCACCATTCAAGTCCGGTTCGATCGGGCTCAGCCCGGAACGGTATCGCCACCCGCGAGCTGACCTGCGACTGAGGATACGGTAGGCGCAGGCCAGATGATACGGTCGCCGCCGCGCTTCAACTGACGCGACAAATCTGCGACTAGTCTATCGATGATTGGCTGGTTCGCCCTGATCTGCGGTGTGGCGCTGTCGGTTCCACCGGCGGCCCCGGACTGGATGGTGCGGCCGCAACCCCAATTTCCGCACGGGGCATATGTGGCCGGTGTCACAGAAGGATCTGTCCAGCTTCGTTGCGACGCGGCCAGTGACGGTGTGTTGTCCAGCTGCGTCGTCCTCAGCGAACAGCCCGAAGGTGTCGGTTTCGCACGGGCGGCCCTGGATAGCCTCGCCCAGGCCCGGTTGACCCCCATCCCCCCTGGGGAACCACGCCCCCAGGCGATGTTCACGATGCGCTTCGTCCTCGAGGCGGACCAGGCTCCGCCCGGCGAAAGCGATGTGACGCTGAATTGTGAACTGCTCCAGGACGGCAGCGTGCGCGATTGCCGCATCGTGCACGAGCGACCCGAAGTGCAGGGCATGGGCGCCTGGCTCATCGCTCATCCTGAGCATCTTCATACCGACACCCAACCCGATTGGCGATCGGGTGAGCGCACCACGATCAGCATCTATCCGGCTCGGCCTGGGTCCTGACGACGCCGTTGCCTTCCCCGGCGTCCGGCGTCTAAGCGTCCCTGATCGAAATCAAGGGGCACGCCATGGCCATTCCTCAATCCCTGCAGCACGGCCTCAGGATCCCGGCCATCGCCGCACCGATGTTCCTGGTGTCGGGGCCGGATCTGGTGGTGGAGACTTGCAACGCCGGGGTCATCGGCACCTTTCCCTCGCTGAACCAGCGCACCACCGAGGGGTATCGGGACTGGCTGATCGACATCAAGGCGCGGCTCAAGCCGGACGCCGCCGCCTTCGGCGTCAATCACATCGTGCATCCGACCAACCCGCGACTGGCGGCGGACCTTCAGGTGTCGGTCGAGCATCAGGTACCGCTGATCATCACCTCGCTGGGAGCCGTGCGTGATGTGGTCGATGCGGTCCACGGCTACGGCGGCGTGGTCTTCCACGACATCGCCAACATCCGTCATGCCCGTAAGGCCGCCGAGGCTGGGGTCGACGGCCTGATCCTGGTCGCCAACGGGGCCGGAGGCCACGCCGGGGTCATCAACCCCTTCGCCCTGGTCAATGAGGTGCGCAGCTTCTTTGACGGGACGATCATCCTGTCCGGCTGCCTGTCGACGGGCCGCGACATCGCTGCCGCCGTCACAATGGGTGCCGACTTCGCCTATATGGGCACCCGCTTCATCAACACAGTCGAGGCCCTGGCCCCCGACGCCTACAAGGCCATGGTCGTCGACGCCGGCGCGTCCGACATCACCTATACGCCGGCGGTCTCGGGCATTCCGGCCAACTTCATGACCCAGTCGCTCATCGACAACGGCGTCGATCCGAAACATCTGCCCGACCACAAGCTGGACATGGGCGACGAGGCCAAGGCCTGGAAGACGGTCTGGTCCGCCGGTCAGGGTGCCGGGTCGATCCGCGATGTCGTCCCGGCGGCCGAGCTCGTGTCGAAGCTCTCCAATGAATTCCGGGACACCCTCTCCGACGTGTCACGGCGTTTTGGCTAGTTGGATTAGATCGTTGCTGCGAAGGTGAGCGCGCCGGTCGCCTCACCCATCCCGGCGAAGCGTATAGCGGCTCGGTTCGCCCGCGCCGTCTGGCCCCCGGTAGATTTCCGATCGGACCAGAGACCCGTCCGCTTGTCGGGCAAAGCTCAGGTCGTGCTGATAGCTCTCGCCCGGATTCAGATCCGTTGCAACGCGGTAGGCGAAAGTGATCAACCCTTGGGGCGTCCCGTCTGAGACGAGGCGCGGTTGGTTCCCCTGCGGACAATAGTGCGTCGCAACCAGCACATCGCCGTCCATGTGGTAGATCGTCATCGAATGCAGCCCGGCTGCCGTCTCTCAGCGCTCAACGATCACGCTGCCGCTGGCCGTGGGTTCGAAGACGATGCTCAGCCGATCCGTTTCATCGACGGCCCAGCAACCTTCCCACTGCGACAGCTGTTCGAACTGTTGCGCCGCCGCGCGTTCAACAATCGCCTCCGCTTCGTCGTCGGCTCGCGTATGCGACGCAAAAAAGTGCGTCGCCGAAAAAAATAATGGCGCCAAATGCGCTGAGCTTCATGGTTCTTTTCCCCCCCGGGGAGGCTTGATGCGTGATCGACGAAAATCATTCCCGGCCCCTACCCCATACGCAAATTCACGAGCCTGAAGTGCCCCCTCACCGACGTCGGATGGGTTCGAGCACGCCTCGCGGGAGTTTCACGACGCCGTCACTGAGATGTCGCAGCGTTACGGTTAGACAGGCTTGAATCGTCAGTGAGTCATCCGCCACTGACAAATCCCGTTTCGGAGCCAACGATGAAACGCCTCGCCCTGCCCCTCCTGATCGCGGCCATCGCCGCCCCGGCCTCGGCGCTCGCCCAGGACATTCCCGGCGATCTCTCGTTTGAACTAGCCGCCGGTACCGACAGCCGCTCCAAGGGGACTTCCAAGTCCGAAGGCGACCCCTTCGGCCTGGCCGCAGTCGAATGGGCGGTCAACGACTTCTACGTCGCCGCCGAGGGCGAAAGCATCGACCACTCCACCGGCTCGCAGTTCGAGGCCGAGATCAACGCCGGCTGGCGCCCCGAGGCCGCCGGCTTCGAGTTCGACTTCAACGCCGCCCATAAGTGGTACCTTGACGCCAATCCCGGCACCGACGACGACGCCTGGGAGTTCACCGCCGACGTCTCGCGCGACCTGACCGACCGCGTCGATGCGCGCCTGCGCCTTCAGTATTCTCCCGACAGCGCCGGCGGCACGCGTAGCTGGACCTGGGTTGAGGCCCGCGGTCGCGTCCGCGTCCATGATCGCGTGCGCGTTTCCGCAGCCATCGGCCGCCGTGAGCAGGTCAACAGCCGCGACTATACGGCCTGGAACATCGGCGCGGACTTCAAGCTCACCGAATATGCCCGGCTGGACCTGCGCTGGTACGATACGGACGTCGCCAATCCTTCGGTGACCTACTCGGAAGCCCTTGTCGCTGTTCTGAACGTCGGCTTCTGACCTTGCGGTTCGGGGCCGCGCCCGCCAAGGTCGCGGCCCTGACCGGAGGTCGCCGATGAACCCGTTTTTGAACCGCCGTCTGTTCCTGACCCTGACCGGTGCGGCGGCGCTGATACCTGGCAGGGCGCGTGCGCAGGCGGCCAATGCCACCGACGAAGCCTTCGACCAGATCGCCGAGGGCTGGCTGGAAGAATCGATCCGACTGTCGCCGCCGTATGCAACCTCTCTGGGGGACCACCGTTTCGACGATCAACTGGGCGACCTCGGCCCGGCCAGTTGGCGGGCCCGGTCGGACCTCGCAAGACGCGCCCTCGAGCAGTTCGCCTCCATCGACCGCGCCGCCCTGTCGCGCGAGCATCAGGTTGACGCCGCCCTGCTCGACAATAGCCTGCGCGGCGACATCTGGACCCACGACGTACTCCAGGCCTGGGCCCGGGACCCCTTGGTCCACAACGAATACGCCGGTTCGGCACTCTACAGTCTGATCGCGCGTGAATTCGCTCCCCTGCCCGAGCGGCTGCGCGCTGCGACGGTACGGCTGCAAGGCTTCCCGGCTCTCCTGGCCTCGACCCGCGACGCGCTCGACCCGAGCCGGGTTCCGGCGATCCACGCCCAGACCGTCTCAGGCCAGAATCGGGGTCTGGCGAGCCTGGTCGACATGATCTTGGCCGAGGGCCGCGCCCTTGGCCCGACCGAGCGCGCGGCGCTGAACGATGCGGGCCGCATCGCCAAGCTGGGCATCGAGGCGCACCAGCAGTGGATCGACGAGGTCCTGGTCCCCGGTGCCCAGGGCGATTTTCGCCTCGGCCCCGATCTCTATGACGCCAAGCTGGCCTTCGCGCTGAACAGTCCGCTCAGCCGCGCCGAGATCAAGGCCCAGGGTGAGGCAGAAATGGCCCGAGTGCGCAACGAGATGTACCAGATCGCCCGAGACGTTCTGGCCGGTCGCGAAGGTGCGCCCGCAACTCCACGTCGCCCCACTGACGCCCAGCGCCAGACGGTGCTGGATGCCGCCATGGAGCTGGTCTATGCCGACCGTCCCAGCCGTGACGGCCTCGTTCAGGCGGCCGAGGCCATGCTCGTCTCTGCCACCGATTTCGTGCGGGAGCGCAATCTGGTCACGGTGCCTGACGAGCCAGTTCGTATCGTGCTGACGCCGGAGTTCCAGCGGGGCGTCGCCGTCGCCTATTGCGACAGCCCTGGCCCCCTCGATCGCGAACAGCCGACCTTTTACAAGATTTCGCCCATCCCTGACGGCTGGACCGACGATCAGGCCCAGTCCTTCCTGCGTGAATACAACACGCGCGCCCTGGAAGGTGTCACCGTGCATGAGGCCATGCCGGGGCATTATCTTCAGCTCGCCCACGCCAATCGCTATCCATCGATGGTTCGAGCGGTTCTGGCATCCGGCCCCTTCATCGAAGGCTGGGCCTGCTACGCACAGGACGTCATGGTAGAGGCCGGCCATCTGGAAGGCGACCCTCTATACCGGCTGGCAAATCTGAAATTCCTCTTGCGCGTCATAGCCAATGCCCTGCTCGACATCGGCGTTCACGTCGACGGCATGAGCCGCGACGAGGCCATGCGCATGATGACCGAAGACGCCTTCCAGCAGGAGTCCGAGGCAGCCGGCAAATGGATCCGCGCCCAGCTTTCCTCGGCCCAGTTGCCGACCTATTTCGTGGGCTGGCGCGAGCACTGGGCGCTACGCCGCGAGATGCAGGAACCCGAGGGCGAGCGCTTCGACCTGAAAGCCTACCATGATCAGGTGCTCAGCTACGGCTCGCCCCCGGTCCGCTACGCCCGCGCCCTGATGAAGGGCGAACCGATCAACTGATCCAGGTCCGCCTGGCGACCGGCATTGCCAACCGTCATGGGCGGGCGTGTCCCGCTATCCATTGCGCCCAATTGATCCGAATGAGCCCAGACACCGAATGATCGTGGTCGATGGGATCCCGGGACGAGCCCGGGAATGACGAGAGTAACTTGAATGTCGACCCGACTCAGGGCGTATCGAGGATTTCCAGCGTCGCCGCGTGGGCGATTTCCTCCACGGCGATCAAGTCGATGATGTCGCTCAGATCCGCGATCTCCTCGCCTCGGGAATAGGCCAGCAAACGCGTTCCTGGCTCCGACGAGTAGCTCACGCGGGCACCGCAAAATCTCTGGTGGACCAGTTCAACGGACGCCTGTGCGCTATCGCCCCGCAGCGTTCTGACGGGCCTCAGCTCGACATGGGTGTCGCCGTCGTAGGGCGGCCGCGCCTGCGGCGGGCGGACATTCCACGCCCGCACCACTTCGTATTCGACAATCAAGGTGGCGACGTCCAGAGCTGTCTCCTGGCGCTGTAGCGTGGCAGCCTGCTGCTCCTGCAGCGTCATGGGCCGCAGGGGCGTGCACGCCGTCGCCGCCGTCGCGCCCAGGCTGGCCGCGATCACCACGGCACTCATCAGACGTGTTTTCATGGTCTTGTTCCCCGCATGGCGCGCCGCCCGGCGCTGTCTGTCCAGGCCAAGCCTTGATGCGCAATGTGACGAAAACCAGCCCCGGAGCCTGACGGCCTCTGACGCCTAGGCCAACGCCTGCTCCAGATCGGCGATCAGATCGTCGATGTCCTCGACCCCAACCGACAGGCGGATCAGATTGTCCGTCACACCGCCGGCCTCGCGCACCTCCTTGGGCACGCTCGCGTGGGTCATGATCGCCGGATGGTTGGCCAGGCTCTCGACCCCGCCCAGACTCTCGGCCAGAGTGAAGACCTGCAGCCGCTCCATGATCTGCTTGGTGCGCGACAGATCGCCGTCGATGATGATCGAGATCATGCCGCCGAAGCCGCGCATCTGGCGCTTGGCCAGATCGTGCTGCTGGTGGCTCTCCAGTCCCGGATAATAGACCTTGGCGACGCTGGCGCGGCCTTCCAGCCAACGGGCAATGGTCAGGGCGTTCTCACAATGCGCCTTCATCCGCACGCCCAGGGTCTTCAGGCCCCGATTGACCAGGAAGGCGTCGAACGGCCCCATCACCCCGCCGACCGAGTTCTGCAGGAACTTCACCTGGGTCGCCAGATCGGCGTCCCTGGTCACCAGCACCCCGCCGATGACGTCGGAGTGGCCGTTCAGATATTTGGTCGCCGAGTGCATGACGATGTCGGCGCCCAGGTCCAGCGGCGACTGGCACCAGGGCGTCGCAAAGGTGTTGTCGACCACCATCAGCAGGCCATGCGCCTTGGCCAGGGCCGACAGGGCCGCAATGTCCGCCAGCTTCATCAGCGGATTGGTCGGGGTCTCGACCCACAGCATTCGGGTCTGGGGCGTGATCGCCGCCTCGACCGCCTTCAGATCGGTCAGGTCGACATAGGCGAAGTCCAGGCCCATCGACCGGCGCCGCACCCGCTCGAACAGCCGATAGGTGCCGCCGTACAGATCATCGCCCGTCAGGATATGGCTACCGGCGTCCAGCAGCTCCAGCGCCGTCGCCGTCGCCGCCATGCCCGAGGCAAAACCGAAGCCGTGGGTGCCGTTCTCCAGGTCCGCGATACAAGCCTCGAACGCCTCGCGCGTCGGGTTCTTGCCGCGCGCATACTCATAGCCCTTGTTCACGCCCGGGCTTTCCTGGGCGTAGGTCGAGGTGGCGTAGATCGGCGTCATCACCGCCCCGGTGGTCGGGTCCGGCCGCTGTCCGGCGTGGATGGCGCGGGTGGAGAAGCCCTGCCGGTTCGATCCCTTGGCCATGTGCTTACGCGTTGAGCTTGAGGTGGTTGATCAGATCGACCCGGGTGATCAGGCCGACAAACTCCTGGCCGTCCATGACGATGGCGACGTGTTCGCGGTCAAAGATCGGGATCAGGTCGTTCAGGGTCTCGTGCACCTGAACCGTGTCCAGCTGGGTGGCCATGGCCGACTTGACCGGCTTGCCGAAGCGCTCGGCCCGCGTGATCTCATCGGTGTCCAGAACGTGCACGATGTCGGAATCGTCCAGGATCCCGACCAGCCGCCCGCCATCCATGACCGGGAGCTGGGACACATCGGCCTGGCGCATCCGGCCATAGGCCACCGCCAATGTGTCGTCCGGTCCCACTGAAACCACTTCGGCGGCCGGACGCGTGACCACATCGCGCAGGTCGCCGTACAGGGTCTTGGGCGTCAGTCCCTGATCGGTCAGCCAGGCGTCGTTATAGACCTTGGACAGGTACTTGGCCCCGGTGTCGCACACGAAACTGACCACACGCTTGGGCTCGGTCTGCTCGCGGCAATAGCGCAGCGCCGCCGCCAACAGCGTACCCGACGACGAGCCGGCCAGCACGCCTTCCTTGGCCAGCAGTTCCCGCGCCGCCGCAATCGCCTCGGTGTCGGGAATGGAATAGGCCCTGTCGATGATGCTGATGTCGGCAGTCTCGGGGATGAAGTCCTGGCCGATGCCCTCGACCGTATAGCTGCCCTTGGCGCTGGGCTTGCCGTCATTGACATAGCCGGCCAGCACCGAGCCGACCGGATCGGCCAGGATCGCTTCGGTCTTGGGCGAGACCGACTTCAGATACCGCGCCACGCCGGTGATGGTGCCGCCCGAGCCGATGCCAGCGACGAAGGCGTCCACGTCGCCCTCCATCTGCTCCCAGATCTCCGGCCCGGTGGTCAGCTCATGCGCCAACGGATTGGCCGCATTGGCAAACTGGTTGACGTAAAAGGCTCCGGGGATCTTCTGGGCCAGGCTTTCGGCCAGGTCCATGTAGTAGTCCGGATGGCCCTTGCCGACGTCCGAACGGGTCAGCCGGACCTCGGCCCCCATGGCGCGAACGTGCTGGATCTTCTCTCGCGACATCTTGTCGGGGATCACCAGCAGAACCCGATAGCCGCGCTGGACGCCCACGAGCGTCAGGGCCAGGCCGGTGTTGCCCGCCGTCGCCTCGACAATGGTGCCGCCCGGCTTGAGCCAGCCCTCCTTCTCGGCCTCGTCCAACATGGTCAGGGCGATGCGGTCCTTGATCGAGCCGCCCGGATTGTTCGATTCCATCTTAAGGAACAATCGGCACGGGCCGGTATCCAGGTTCTTGACCTCGACCATCGGCGTCTTGCCGATCAGGCTGAGCAGTCCGGTGGTCTTAGGCGTGGCGGGGGCCATGTCGGCCATGCGCGATCTCCCGTATCGCCCGCTTGATCGCGAGCTTTGAATCCGTCGGCGCGTGCATAGCGCGCGAAGCGGACGGGGTCACCCCGGCTTGAGCCCTAGTCGGTCTTGTCCTCGCCGCCCGGAGTGAAATCGACGCGGCGAACCTCCTGGATGGAGGCCCCGCTTTCAACGCCCTCAACCAGCTCATAGCCCATCAGGGCGAAGACCCGCCCGCGCAGGAAGATCGGCCGGGCGTTGCCGTACCAGTCGGTGCAGGAGGCGACGCACTGATCGACCAGACCCTGTACGCTCGGCGCGGCGTGCAGGCGTCCGAAGTCGGACAGGGCACGGTTGTCGCGGCGCAGGAACAACATATCGGCGCTGGCCCGCCAGCCGCTGTCGGGCTGCTGAACCTGAGTCATGATCGGCAGACCCATCAGGCCGCTGGACCCGCCAGCCGTATCGGGCCGGAAGAAGAAGGCGTGGCTGCGCGATTCGGTCTGGCTGGCCCGAGGCACGGTAAAGCTGGAGCCGACCGTCGGTCGCGCCCCGCCCAGCACCAGGGTGGTGAAATCGACCGAGTAATGGCCGCCGACGATTAGGACATCGGTCCCGACCGGTTCGATCCGCTCGACGCCCTCGTCGAAGTTGAACAGCGTCGGTTCGCCGCCGGCGACCGGCACGGCCACCAGCTCGCTGATGCGGGCGCGGTAGTCGCCGTCCGGATAGCTGGACATGGCGTAGAAGGCCCAATCTCCGACGAAGCGGTTGGCGTTGATGATGCCGGAATAGGTCGAGCCGGGCAGTGTCTGATAGTCCCCCGAATGAGCCCTTCCCGAACCGTCGCCAAATCGGCTCATCGGCAGGCGCAACAGGGCCATGTCACCGCGAGACACCTCGGACGCCCACATCTCGTCGCCGTCGGGATCGGCTGAGACCAGAACGTCCATGCGGCCGGCTGAGGCGTTCGGATTGAACGAGAACTGGTCGATGGGATTGCCCATCACCGGCGCCGCCTGGGGCGCCGAGCCGTCGAACGGCAGCCGGTACAGAAAGGCCGGAATTAGATCCTCATCGTCGGTCTGTTCGTTCCAGGCGGTTTGGGTGTCCGTCCAGACATAGACGGCGTTCTGCGAGACGAAGAAGGTGCGACTGTCCGAGCCGAGGATGACCGTGGCGTTGCAGATCAGCTGGGGCGCCGTCAGGTCGCACATCGACACCGTGTGCATGGTGTTGACCGTGTGCGGCCCCTTCTCACGCAGGGGCCGGGCGACATAGACCTGACGGCCGGTGGTGATGCGCTGCCAGGTCGGCTCGTCCTCTCCGGTCGTCCAGCGCGACAAGGCCGGCAGCGACTGAAGCGGATCGTCGTCGCCGTATCCGAAGCCGAGCGGCGTGTAGAAAATCAGCTGATCGCCGACCAGGCGCGAGGCGTAGTTTTCGGCCGAATAGTAGTCGGCGGACCGCAGATGGTGGCTGTCGACGAAGGTGAATTGGCCATCGGCCCCGAGGCGGAAACGATTGATCTCGGTGCCGCCGCGCGCATAGCTGTAGCCGACGACCACGACCCAGTCGCCCGAGACCAGCATCTCGTCATACCAGTCGCCGCGACCGCTGACGCCGGGCGGATAGGCGTCGATCATGCCGACCGGATCCAGCCCGTTGCCGGCGGTCGACACGCTGAACAGCCGACCGCGGCGCAGCACGATCAGATAGTCGCCCGAGACCTTGACGATGCCGCCCTCGTCGACGCCGGCGATCTGGTTGTTGGTGATGGACGGATTGTCCGGCGCGCGACCCATCGCATCAGACGTGGCGACTGGCGGCGGCGGGGCCGCCGTCTGGGCAGAAGGCGCCGCAGGCGGCGGCGGCGGCGGGGGTGGAGGCGGCGGCGGCGGAACCATCGCATAGCCCCCCGAGCCGACCGCCAGCTCGCCGTCCTCCATCAGGAATTCGACCAGATCAGCGTCTGAGCGGAACGGTTGCATGACCTGTTGGGCCTGGGTCGGCGCGGCAGTCGAGACCGTGACCAGTCCTAGGACCGTCGCCAAGACGGCCAGCATCCCCCTAAGGCGTGAAGCGCGCATCGTCGTCTCTCCCCGGTTCAGAGTGAGACTGACCCCGGATAGGGCCGCTCTGCAAGGACAGGATGCTGACGGAGCCTGACGGCGGCTAGCCGGCCCAGCCGGGTTTACGCTTGTCGAGAAAGGCGCGCACGCCTTCCTGGCCTTCGTCCGAGATCCGGGCGCGGGCGATGCGTTTGGCGGTTTCGGCCATCAGGCCGTGGTCGATCGTCTTGCCGGCGACGTCGTGAACCAGGCGCTTGGCGTTACCGACGGCGCCCGGCGCGCAGGCCTTCATCGCATCGGACAGGCCGGTGACGAAGCCGTCGATGTCGGTCACCGACCCCAGCACCCGATCGACCAGGCCGTAGCCTTGCGCGGCCTCGGCGGAAAACACCTCGGCGGTGGCGGACAGGGCCCGCGCGCGCCGCGCGCCAATGGCCTCGATCACATAGGGGGCAATGGTCGCCGGGATCAGGCCCAGCTTGACCTCGGAGAAAGCAAACTTCGTCCCCTTGACCGCCACGGCCATGTCGCAGGCCGCCACGATGCCGGCCCCGCCGCCCATGGCCGCGCCCTCCACCAGGGCGACCGTCAGGGCCGGGATGTCGTGCAGCGCCTTGAGCATCTTGGCCAGGTTCATGGCGTCGTCGCGGTTGTCGCTCTCGGACCAGTCGGCGGCATCACGCATCCAGGCCAGATCGGCTCCGGCGCTGAACGTACCGCCCGCCCCGCGCACGAACACGACCCGAACGTGATCGGCCCCGTGCAGCGATTCAAACGCCTCGTGCAGAGCCGCGATGGTGGCGGCGTCGAAGGCATTCTTCTTGGCCGGGCGGTTGATGGTGATGAACACGACCCCGTCGGCCGTGGCGTCGATCCGGGCCAGACTGTCGTCAGCGTCGGGGGCCGGGTCTGCCACCAGCGGGTGGGCGATGGCATTCATCTCGACCGCCTCAGCATCGGTGATGTCCAGCGCGTTGAGGTCGGCGTCGGTCGGGGTCTTGGCCATTCGGGTCTCCTTGGTTCATGGCCTATAACGCGCGACGAGGTGAACCGAAACGGACCTGTTTCAATGCAGACCACCGCCAGCGACCGGATCCGTCGGATGACCGTGGCCTCCGTCTATCCGCACTATGTCGCCAAGGCCGAGAAGAAGGGCCGCACCCAGGCCGAGGTCGATGCGATTATCCGCTGGCTGACCGGCTATTCGGACGCCCAGATCATGGCGCATTTGGATGACAAGACGACCTTCGAGGCCTTCTTCGACCAGGCCCCGGCCCTGAACCCGAACCGCCTTCTGATCACCGGCGTTATCTGCGGCCATCGCGTCGAGGAGATCGAAGACCCGCTGATGCGCGAGATCCGCCACCTGGACAAGCTGGTGGACGAACTGGCCAAGGGCAAGGCGATGGAGAAAGTGTTGCGGGCGGGGTGAGCAAGTTAACCGCTGCTACGTGCGCTGGGAGGCGTACCTATTTGGGCTGCTTCTCCACCGTGCGTTCATGCACAAGATCAAACACGCAACCTTGCTGGACCTGCCAGACCCCTTCGTCAGTCGGCATTGCGACGGTTCCATCATCCGTATGCCGAAAGGCGAGTATCTTGAACTCTCCCTCCGGCTCGCCTCTTGGCGTTCGACCTCGCATGAAGACGCGTGCCTCCGCTCTCGCGACGGTCGTCTGGGTCACGGAAAGTATCTCAAACGCCGTCAACTCAACGTGTTCGGTGTCGGCTCGCATCCTCCCTGCTAAATGTCCATGTGCCTGTTGCACGATGTTGACCGCTCGTTTGGCCATGAGGCCGAAGTTCCGCGTCTTCCAGCCAGCCAAGAATTCAAGGAACGCAAAGGGAGGATCGTTCTCGCTTAGCTCTGTATCGAACGGCCCTTCCCAGCTTTTTTCGATAAATGACTCGATCGCTCGCTTGTTGGCTTGGTTCTTCTGTATGGAGGCAGAAAATGTCCGCCAGTCCCTCGAATTTCGCGCTTCGTTCTTAGCCCGCCGTGTTTGTTCGTCTCGCTTGTCCACCGCCCAATCGACTAGGGCGATCATGAGCATCCAAGCCTTGCCGCAAACGGCACGGTTTGCGTAACCGAGGGATCGCCCATGCAAAATACCGTGTCACAAGGGCAATTTCATTGGGTCGTCGCTCGACTTCCGCACTCCTTTCGTCAGCCGTGCGATCAAAGCTGGAAGAGCGGTCGGATGTGCGACCATCGAGTCAAAGACCGATAGGTCCGCGTTTTTCTCGAACGGAGAGGTGCCGAGCACGTCGGAGGCGACGCCATCGCACGCGAGCAGGATGAGCGGAACGGCGGACCAAAACCGGTTCTCGACGGTCAAGGCAAGCGCTTCACGCAGCTGATGCCAACGGTCCTGAGCAACGTTGAAAGATTTGCTTCGAGTGATCGCGAACAGGTTGATCGTGTCCGGCGCGAGTACCCATTCCAAGATGACCTCATCAGCCGCATCTGCATCACCCGCCTCGTTTCGCTCCAAGGCCTTACGCATCACCTCTACGGACAGGGAAGACGTCGCAATCCATCCGCGATCGGCGAATGCCGCATTGAACCGATCTGGTAGGTCGATAATGTCGGCATGAGAGAGAACTTCATCTGCGCTGTCGACGATTCGCTTCGCCTTCTCGCCTCCGAGTCCGGTCTTTACGGCTAGGTTGGCTAACCCACGAACCGCCTGTACGGCTGGCAGGGCGTCAGACATTTCTCGCGTCGACGGAAGGTCGACAATGCGGTCGGTCTTCTTCGTCACCCGCTCAAACCCTCTGCGTGCTCAGCCGAAGCTCCCGCCATCACATCCTGAACACGCCGAACTGCGTCTCAGGAATCGGCGCGTTCAGGCTGGCCGAAATGGCCAGGCCCAGCACGTCGCGGGTCTGGACCGGGTCGATGACGCCGTCGTCCCACAGGCGGGCGGTGGCGAAATAGGGGTTGCCCTCGTCTTCGTAACGCTGGCGGATCGGGGCCTTGAAGGCGGCTTCGTCTTCGCTGGACCAGGTCTCGCCCTTGGCCTCGAAGCCGTCGCGCTTGACCGTGGCCAGCACGCTGGCGGCCTGTTCGCCGCCCATGACGCTGATCCGGCTGTTGGGCCAGCTGAACAGAAAGCGCGGCGAATAGGCCCGCCCGCACATGCCGTAGTTGCCGGCCCCGAAGCTGCCGCCGATCAGGACGGTGAACTTGGGCACCTGGGCGCTCGCGACAGCGGTGACCATCTTGGCCCCGTGTTTGGCGATGCCCTCGGCCTCGTATTTGCCGCCGACCATGAAGCCCGAAATGTTCTGCAGAAACACCAGCGGGATCCGGCGCTTGCAGGCCAGCTCAATGAAGTGGGCGCCTTTCTGAGCGCTCTCGGAGAACAGCACGCCGTTGTTGGCCAGGATGGCTACCGGCATCCCCCAGATGCGCGCGAAGCCGCACACCAGTGTCGCGCCGTAGTCGCGCTTGAATTCCTGGAACTCGGAGCCATCGACGATGCGGGCGATGACCTCGCGCACTTCATAGGGCGCACGCACGTCGTCGGGGATGAGGCCGTACAGGTCCTGTGGGTCCAGCGCCGGCGGCTCAGGCTCACACTGGTCCAGCTCGACCCGCTTGACGGTGTTCAGGCCCGCCACGATCTCGCGCACGATCTGCAGGGCGTGCTCGTCGTTCTCGGCGACGTGGTCGACAACGCCGGACTTGCGGCTGTGGGTCTCAGCCCCGCCCAGTTCCTCGGCCGAGATGACCTCGCCCGTCGCCGCCTTCACCAGGGGTGGGCCGGCCAGGAAGATGGTACCCTGGTTGCGCACGATGACGGTCTCGTCGGACATGGCCGGCACATAGGCCCCACCCGCGGTGCACGAGCCCATCACACAGGCGATCTGGGGGATCTCCTGGGCGCTCATGCGGGCCTGGTTGAAGAAGATGCGCCCGAAGTGCTCGCGATCGGGGAAGACCTCGGCCTGGTGCGGCAGATTGGCCCCGCCCGAATCGACCAGATAGACGCAGGGCAGCCGGTTCTGCTCGGCGATCTCCTGGGCGCGCAGGTGCTTTTTGACCGTCATCGGGAAATAGGCCCCGCCCTTCACGGTCGGATCGTTGGCGACAATCATCACCTCGCGGCCCGAGACGCGCCCGACGCCGCAGATCATGCCCGCGCCCGGGGCCTCGTCGTCATACATTCCGCCGGCGGCCAGCTGGCCGACCTCCAGGAAGGGGGCGCCGGGATCAAGCAGGCGCTCCACCCGGTCGCGCGGCAACAGCTTGCCGCGGCTGACGTGGCGTTCGCGGCTGCGCTCGGGCCCGCCCAGCGCGGCCTTGGCGGTGCGCGCGCGCAGATCATGGGCCAGGGCTTCGTTGTGGGCCTTCAGGGTCTGAAAGGCGGGAGAGGACCGGTCGACCGAGGTAGAGAGCTTGGGCATGAGGCTCCTTTAGCGTTCTGGCGGCTTTCGCCATAGCCCCCGCTTGCGCCCGAACGCGGCGCGGCTAGTTTTAGGCCATGAAACGCCGCGCGCGCGCCTCTTCTCTGGAAGTAGATCTGTTCCGCCTGTTCGAGGCCCCCGGGTCGGGGGCCAGCTGGTTCACCCTGACTGGCGGCGAGACCCTGTTCCGGGCCGGCGACGTGGCCGACACCCTGTATCTGGTGCGGACCGGGCGGCTGGGTGTGTTTCGTCACGCCGAAGGCAAGGAGTCCGAATTCGTCGGCGTCGTCACTCCCGGCCAGCCGGTCGGCGAGATGTCGCTGGTGGCCGGCACAGCGCATACCTCAACCGTCGCGGCGCTGAGGGATTCGGAAATCCTGGCCCTGCCGCGCGACGCCTTCTTCGCGGCGGCGCGCAAGTCGCCGGACATTCTGGCCGAGCTGGCCCGGCTGATGGTCCTGCGTACGCGCGACGCCGCCGGCGGGGCCAATGATCCCAGCGTGTTCGGCTTCATTGCCCTGAGGGAGGCACCGATCCGCGACTTCGTCGAGCGGGTGGCCGAGGCAATCCTGGGCCTGGGCTTTACGGTCCAGGTCATCGACCAGACAGCGCTGAAGTCCGCCGCCGAGTGGTTCGGGCGGGTCGAGGATTCGCACGACTTTGTCCTGTACGTCGCCGAGAAGTCCGAAACGGCCTGGGCCGCCCTGTGCGCGCGGCAGGTCGACCGGCTGTTCCTGGTAGGAGCCATTGACGATGCGCCCGGCCTGCCGCCGATTCCCGAGCACCCCGAGGCCGAAACCCATCGTGCCAGCGATCTGATCCTGCTGCGGCCGCGCGGGGCGGCGATCTCGGGCACGCCGGATTGGATCAAGGCCGTGCATCCGGCGCGCTGGTTCCATGTGGCCGAGGGCGACGGTGCCGACGAAAGCCGCATCGCCCGCCTCGTCAGCGGAACCTCTGTGGGACTGGTGCTGTCCGGCGGCGGGGCACGGGCCTACGCCCACCTGGGGGCGATCCGGGCGCTACGGCAGGTCGGCACGCCGTTCGACTTCGTCGGCGGCTCGTCCATGGGCGGCATCGTCGCAGCGGGCCTGGCGCTGGAGTGGGACCAGGACGAGCTGGAAGAGCGTATCCGCGACGCCTTCGTCAGATCCAGTCCCTTGAGCGACATCGCCGTACCGATCATCGCCATGACGCGCGGGAACAAGGTCGACGCCCTGCTGCAAGAGAATTTCGGCGAGGTGATGATGTCGGACCTGCCGCTGCCCTTCTTCTGCGTCTCGGCCAACATCACGACCAACACCTATCGGGTGCACTGCGTCGGCAAGCTTAGGAAGGCCCTGCGGGCGTCGATTTCATTGCCCGGGGTGATGCCGCCGGTGGTCGATAACGGCTCGGTGCTGGTCGATGGGGCGGTGATGAAGAGCTTTCCATCCGACGTCATGCGCGCCCAGCATCGCGGGCCGATTGTCGGCGTCGATGTCTCGCGGGCCCGAGGCGTCGATTCGCGCACGGTCAACGCGTTGGAGAACCCCCAGAGCTGGTGGCGCTGGATCCTGTCCGGCGACTGGCGCCAGGGGCCGCCGATCGTCTCGATCCTGATGCGATCGGCCACCATCTCGACCTCTGCGGAACTGGCGGCAACCCGGGCTGCCACGGACGTCCTGATCATGCCGGAGCTGGACGGGGTGGAGATCCGCAACTGGCAGGCGTTCGCGCCGGCCGTCGCGGCGGGCGAGGCGGCGGCCTATCAGGTGCTGTCCAGCCTGGATGGGCCGATCACCCATGTGCGCCAGCGCCGGGCCGACGCCGCCAGCGAGGCGGCCGAGCCCGAACCTATCCCGCCAGCCCCTGAACCCAGGCGAGGCCGACGCCGAAAAGGTGGCTGACGGTCCTCCAGACCAGGGCCAGATAACCCAGGCACACCATCGTCCCGAACAGGCCGATCAGGGTGGCGACCCCGTCGCGCTGCATCAGGGCGAAGCCGAGAATGATGATGGTCAGGGCCGGCAAGAGGTCGCCGAACGGCACCGGAAAGGCCAGCATGATTGCCAGGAGCAGACAGATCAAACCGATCACCAACCGCGCCATCGGACCAGTCAAGACAGCCAGGCGCGGCCGCGACAGCCGTTCGATGAAGCGGACCACGCCGATCATTCGCCCCAGGCCCGCAGCGTAGCCCGCGCGTGACACAGACCGGCGCAGGAGCCAGTCCGGCAACCACAGTGACTGGCGTTGCAGCGCCACTTCCGAGGCGATGATCATCAGCGGCAGGCTGAACACCACCTTGCCGCCCGGCGGCCAGGGCAGAAGGCTGATGACCGCGATCAGGATCATCACCGCCCCCAGCGCCCGCTCGCCGAAGGCGTCGACCATCTCGTCCAGCGTCAGGCGCTCGCCGGGCCGACGACCGAGGTCGAGCAGAACATCGGAGAACCGCCGCGATGGGCGCAGCTGTAGCGGATGGGCGGTCATTCAGCTCCCCTGGGCAATGTGATCAGACTAGCTCCCGACTGCGGCCCAATGAGGTCTTGTGCAAAAGGCAATGGCCAGGCCCGAGAAGGGTTCCTAGCCCAACAGCGCCCGGGCGGCGGCGCGGGCGGCTTCGGTGACTTCGCTGCCGGCCAGCATTCGGGCCAGTTCGTCCTCGCGGCGGGCGGCGTCGAGCGGGTCGACGCGGGTGCGCACGCCCTGGTCGGTCTCGGCCTTGGCGACCTTGAGGTGCGCACCTGCACGGGCGGCGACCTGGGGACTGTGGGTGACGATCAGCACCTGTCCTCCCTCGGCCAGCCGGGCCAGGCGTTGCCCGACGGCATCGGCGACCGCGCCCCCGACGCCCTGATCGACCTCGTCGAAGATCATCACCGGCTGGGCGGCCTGGGCTCGACCGGCCAGGGAAGCCTTGAGCGCCAGGGCGAAGCGCGCCAGTTCGCCGCCCGAAGCAATGGCGGCCAGCCCGCCCCACGGCGCGCCCGGATTGGTCTGGACCTCGAACACCACGCGGTCGCGGCCTTCCGGCCCGGCGCGGTCCCAGTCCTGGGCCTCGACGGCGACGCGAAAGCTCGCCTTGTCCAGCTTCAGTGGGCCGAGTTCGGCCATGACGGCCTTGGCCAGCTTGTCGCCCGCCGCCGTACGCTGGGCGCTGAGCGCCTCCGCCGCGGAACGATAGGCGGTCTCGGCCTGGGCGGCGCGGGCCTCGGCGGCCTTAAGCGCCTCGGCCCCGTCTTCAATCAGCGACAAGGCCTGAGCGATACGAGCGCGCTCGGCCGGCAGGGCCTCGACGACGACGTTCAGCTTGCGGGCCATGGCGCGCAGGGCGAACAGGCGTTCCTCGGCGCGGTCCAGCCGGCCCGGCTCGAAGTCAAAGGCGCGCGCGGCCTCGTCCAGAGTTTCCAGCGCCTCCTGTGCCTCGGACAGGGTGCGGTCGATGCCCTGGGCGGCCTGATCCAGGCGCTGGACGACCGCGTTGTCCTCGGCGGCCCCGGCCTGCACGGCGCGCTGGCGCGCCCGCTCAACGGCGCGATAGGCCGAGGCCAGCCGGTTCGACAGGGTGTCGGCGCCCATCGACTGGCGCGCATCGTCCAGATCAGCGAGCGCCTTTTCCGCGGCACCGAGAATGGCGCGCTCGCCGGCCAGGTCGGCCTCTTCGCCCTCACGCGGGTCCAGGCGCTCCAGCTCGGCCAGATGGGCACCGAGGTCTTCGGCTTCACTCTCGGCGCGTTCGGCATCGGCCTTGAGGGTCGCAGCCGCCGCAAGCGCCTCGGCGCGTTCGGCCCAGGCGGATCGGGCCTGGGTCAGGCCGGCGTCCAGTTCAGCCCAGTCATCGAGCAGGCCCCGGTGGGTCTTCTGATCGAGTAGGCCGACCGTCTCGTGCTGGCCGTGGACCTCGATCAACCGCTCGCCCAGGCCGCGCAGGGCCGCGATCGAGACCGGCTGGTCATTGATGAAGGCGCGGCTGCGGCCGTCGGCACCCTGCTGACGCCGCAGGATCAGGTCTTCGCCGGGCTCGGCGTTGATGCCCGCCTCGGCCAGGTCGGCCCACAAAGGGTGATCCGGCGGCGGTGCAAAGATTGCTGTGGCGGTCCCTTGCCCGGCCCCGCCGCGCACCAGACCGGCGTCGGCGCGCGCACCCGTCGCCAGGCCCAGCGCATCCAGGATGATCGACTTGCCCGCGCCGGTCTCACCAGTCAGCACCGTCAGGCCGGGCCCGAACGCAAGGTCCAGGGCCTCGACGAGGACGATGTCGCGAATGGACAGGCCGGTCAGCATGACCCGCTTGTAGAGGATTCGAGAGGACTTCGCCTCAGCCCGGAATCAGACGGCGAAGCCAGCCTTCTTCCTGCGGTTCCTGTTCCAGGGTACCTCCCTGACGGGTCACAAGGGCGTAGGCGTCCGAGTACCAGCGACTACCCGGGAAATTGTGGCCCAGGACAGCAGCATTGCGTTCGGCCTCCGCCGTCAGACCCAGGGACAGATAGGCCTCCACCATGCGGTACAGGGCCTCGGGCGTGTGCGATGTCGTCTGATATTGTTCAACGACACGGCGGAAGCGTCCCACCGCCGCGAGTGGCTGGTCCCGACGCAGGTACCAGCGTCCGATCTCCATCTCCTTGCCGGCGAGCTGGTCGTTGACCATGTCGATCTTCACGCGTGCATCCGTGGCGTACTGGGTGCCGGGGAACCGGCGAGTCACTTCGGTGAGCGCCGCCAGGGCCTGGCCTGCCGCCGCCTGGTCACGGCCGACATCGACGATCTGCTCAAAATAGCAAACCGCCTTCATATAGTAGGCGTAGGACACCTGTGGGCTGCCGGGATAGAGCTGGATATAGCGATCCGCAGCCGCGATCGCCTCTTCGTAGCCCTGACGCTCGTAGTGGGCGAAGACCTGCATCAGGATCGACCGGCGCGACCACGGCGAATAGGGGTGCTGACGTTCCACTTCCTGGAAGAACTGGACCGCCTCGCCGTAACGGCCATCGTCCAGGCGCTGAAGGCCGACCGAGTACAGCAGCTCAACCGGCCGCTCCTCGTACTGGAGCCGCGGCTGGCGGCCCTGCGGACCCAGACAGCCCGACAGCACGACGGAGGCCAGACTCACGGCGCAGATAGCGGCCACCTGACGACGAATGGAAACTGACTGCACCGATTGACCTTTCGAACACCCCGATGGGCTCGGACCCTGTGACCGGGCTTCTACACGAGCCCGTTAGTTGCGCCAAGAACGCGCGCGTGGGGTGGTGCACCTAGCCGCCCCCATATAGAAGCCGCGCCAAATGGCGGTCCCTATGGGGCGAAAGGATGACGAAATGAAACTGCTGGCCGGCAATTCGAATCCCCCTCTGGCCAGGGCCATCGCCGAAGAACTGGCCGCGCCATTGACCAAGACCCAGGTCAAACGCTTTGCCGACAACGAGGTCTTCGCCGTCATCGAGGAGAACGTACGGGGCGAGGACGTCTTTGTCATCCAGTCGACGAGCTATCCGGCCAATGACAATCTGATGGAGTTGTTGATCATCACCGATGCCCTGGTGCGGGCCTCGGCGAAACGGATCACGGCGGTCGTGCCCTATTTCGGCTACGCCCGACAGGATCGAAAGACCGGCGGCCGCACACCGATCTCTGCCAAGCTGGTGGCCAATCTCATCACCCGCGCCGGGGCCGATCGCGTCCTGACCATGGATCTGCACGCCGGCCAGATCCAGGGCTTCTTTGATATTCCGACGGACAATCTCCTGCCTGCGCCTCTGCTGGCACAGGACATAAAGGAGCAGCGCGGCGGCAAGGCGGCTTCGGACCTGGTGATCGTCTCGCCGGACGTCGGCGGCGTGGTGCGCGCACGCGCCCTGGCCAGCCGCCTCAATGCCGATCTGGCCATCGTCGATAAGCGGCGTTCGGCACCCGGCAAAAGTGAAGTAATGAACATCATCGGTGATGTCAGCGGTCGCCGCTGTATCCTGTTCGACGACATCGTGGATTCCGCCGGCACGCTGTGCAACGCCGCTCAGGCCCTGTCTGAACAGGGTGCCATTGAGGTCGCCGCCTATGTCAGCCACGGCGTCCTGTCAGGACCGGCGGTCACACGCGTAACGGAGTCCGTCCTCAGCGAGCTGGTTGTCACAGACTCCATCGCGCTGTCCGACGAGGCACTGGGCTGCGACAAGATCCGGACGGTTTCCATCGCCCCGCTGATCGGCGAGGCGATCCGCCGCATCGCCAACGAGGAATCTGTCTCCAAACTGTTCGACTGAGGCCGATTAGCCGTCGAATCCGGGGGGGGTTCGCGTTATGATGGCTGCGGCCCAAGTCTTGCATTTGGGTCCCAGGCCAGTTCGATCCGGGGATTATCGACCATGAATGCATTCGTCCGCCGCAGCAGTCTGATCGGTATCCTGTGTACCAGTCTCGTGGTCGCCGCCTGTCAGACTCCCGTGGTCGAGCCGCCGCCGCCGCCGCCCGCCCCGCTGCCGTCGGTCGCGCTGAACCGATCCGTGGCCGAGGCCGCTGCGGTCTATATGTCCTATGTGAATTCGTCATCGGCCTTGTCGGCCAGCTTCTCCAATGGTGGAGAGGTTCGCCAGTCGATGCTGCGGGCTGCCGCCTATGAACCATCGCAGCTGTCACGGGGCATGGTCGCCTATGCGGCCATTCTGGCGCTGCAATCCCCCGAATTCGTCAATGGTGTGCGTACCATGGCGGCCGATCCGACCAACCGCGACACGCTGCTGCGCCGGATCATTTCCGATCCGGCCTATGCGACCCAACTACCCGGTGCAGCCGAGGCCGCCGGCCTCATCGCTTCCCAGATCCAGGGGGACGGCAACCGGATGTATGCGGCCGGTGCCGCTATCAAGCAGACGGCCTATGATATTCAGCGTCAGCGCTGGTCGTCCCAGCACGTCACCGACCGCGACGCCCGTCTGGAGCAGGTCCGCCTGCTCGGCCTGACCCCACTCAGCACCGATTTTTCCGCGTCGGCCAGCCTGCAGCAAGCCGCTCTGAACGGAACCGGCCTGAACGTCACCCCTGCGCGGGGCTCTGCCCCCTACACCCAAGCCGTGGTTCGCGGCCTGGCCCTCGCCGCCCTTGCCTCCCTGGGGCAGGCCGGGGAAGACAATCGGGTTCAGACCGAGGCTCTGTTGAATGAACCGGTCAGCGCCGACTGCCTGAACTTTACGCGCCTGATGATTCTCCAGTGCCTGGCGGCGTCGCGACCGCATTACGAGGAGATTTTCTGCCTCGGCCAGCACCTGATGATGGACACCGCCCAGTGCGTGATCGATTCGGCCGGAAGCTTCACGGCCAGCGCCTGGCCCGAGACGCCGATGCTGTCGGCGGAGCAGCCGGCCATCCAGCCCGCTGGAGCCGCGTCAGGCGGGCCTTCCGACGAGGCCCAGACGCCAAACCGCTAGTTCCAACGCACGGCATCCGGACTACGATCGGCCTGTTGCGCGGGGCGATCGAAGCGTGTAATGACGCGCGCTCTTGAATTCATGGGTCCACGACCCCCGGCGCGCGTCCGAGCCTTTCCGCCAGCGGGAAGGCTCACGTTTTTAGCGAGGGGCTCAACCGGGCTCCTGAGATCGCATCCATCTCCCACCGATCGCGCTCGGCGCGGCGGTTTCGTTTTGAAGGCAGCCCGATGGCCGAGATTATCCTGAACGTTGAAGTCCGTGACGGCACGGGCACCGGCGGTGCCCGCCAGGCCCGCCGCGAAGGCAAGGTGCCGGGCATCCTTTACGGCGGCGACAAGGCCCCGGTGGCCATCTCGGTCGAGGAGCGCCCGTTCCGCAAGTCGCTGTACACCGGCAAGCTACTGGGTCACCTGGTGACGCTGAAGTACGGCAAGGAAACCCAGCCGGTGATCGCCAAGGACATCCAGTTTGACCCGGTCACCGATCGCCCGGTCCATTTCGACCTGATGCGCGTCGACGAACACGCCCCGGTCAAGATCTCGATCCCGGTTCACTTCAAGAATCAGGACGAATGCGAAGCCTTCCGTCAGGGTGGTTCGCTGGAGATCGTGCGTCACGACGTCGAAATTCTGGTCCGTGCCGATCAGATCCCCGAAGAGCTGGTCATCGACCTGACCAACCACAAGCTGGGCGACACCATCCGCGTCTCCGAAATCAAGTTGCCGGAAGGCGCACATCCGACCATCACCGACCGCGACTTCGTGATCGCCTCGATCAAGGTATCGTCGGCCGCCATGTCGGAAGCCGCTGATGAAGCTGCAGACGCCGCCGCCGAACAGGCCGTCGAGGCCGAAGAGTCGACCGAAGTCGCCGAAGAGGCCGCCGCCGAGGAGAACTCGGAAGGCTGATCGCCCTCCCGGTCTGGATTTTTGCGGCCTCGCCCGGCAAACGGGCGGGGCCGTTTCTTTATTTGGGCACCACCATGCTGATCCTTGCCGGCCTGGGTAATCCGGGGCCGAAATACGCCAACAATCGACACAACATCGGCTTTATGGCTGTCGACGCGATCGCCGACGAATGGGGATTCGGCCCGACCAAGGCCGTCTTCCAGGCTGCGGTGCGGGCCGGCGAAATTCCGACGCCCCAAGGCCCGGTCAAGGCGCTGGCGGTCAAGCCCCAGACCTATATGAACGAGAGCGGGCGGGCCGTCGGCGAAGCCATACGCTTCTACAAGTCCACCCCAGCCCAGGTGATCGCCTTCTATGACGAGCTGGACCTGGCCGAGGGGCGATTCCGCATGAAGACCGGCGGCGGCGCAGCCGGCCATAACGGCGTTCGATCCCTAATGGCTCATGTTGGACCGGAATTCCGGCGCGCCCGGATGGGCATCGGTCATCCGGGCCAGCGGGAACTGGTGATGCCCTACGTACTGGGCGACTTCTACAAGGTTGAACTGGGATGGCGTGACGCCCTGCTTCGGGCCTGTGCCGAGGCCCTGCCTTTCGCCGCCATGGGCGACGACGAGCGGTACCAGGCCGAGGTGCTACGCCTGGCTCCCGCACCAAAGGCCGACCCGCGCAGGACCGCGCGGGAGGACTGATTCAAACAGAGAAATTGGCCCGATTTCTGCATCGGTGGCGGGAGAATCGTTCGAGGTCCCAACCGTGTCCCAAATCCGCACTGATCTAGATGTGACCATCGTCGCGGCGTCTGATCTTGGGACGGACGATGTTGCGAACTGGAATGCAATTCGTGCCGATGAGCCGGGCCTCCAGAATCCCCTGCTCGGCCCCGGCTTCGCTCAGGCGGTCGGCCGTTTCCGCAACGATGCGCGTGTCGCTGTCTATCGCCGCGGCGGCATCGCCATCGGCTATCTGGCCCATCACAGGCGTCCAGGCGGCCTCGGTCGTCCGATTGGCTCGCCCTTCGCGGACTATAACGCCCTGATCGTTCGCAGCGGCGAAGGCCTCGACGGCAGGATGGCGCTGGAGGCCGCCGGACTGAAAGCCCTCCGGCACAATGGGCTGATCGATCCGGGGGCCGCCTTCCCGGATTTGGCACACACCGAGCATGGCTACGCCATCCAGCTCGACGGCTCCCCGGAGGCCTATATCGAGCAACTTCGAACCAACAGCCCGAAGCGCTTCAAGAACTGGCGACGCCTGCGCCACCGGCTGGAAGAACTCGGACCGCTGGAGCTTCGGGCCTCAACCGACCAGGCCGACTACGACCAGCTGATGGACTGGAAGCGCGCCCAGTTCGTCCGCACCGGCGTCCAGGACGTCCTGCGTCCGCCCTGGTCCCAGGACCTCATGCAGTGGCTCTTTGACCTGCGCCCTGAAACCGACAGCACAGCTTTCCGCGGACTGATGCTGACCCTGTACGCCGGTGACCGCCTGGTCGGCGGCCATTTCGGCGTCACCGAGGGCGGCGTTTATCACCCGTGGATCGCTTCGACGAACCCCGATCTGGCCTATGCGTCGCCGGGCCAGGCCATGTTGCACCATGCGATCCTGGCCATGCCGGGGCTGGGTCTGAGCCTCTACGACCTCGGCGTCGGCACTGACCATTACAAGAGGCCCTTCGCCAACACGCTGCGTCCCATCGGCGAGGGCTTGAGCCGCGTCCGAGGCCTGACGTCCCAAAACGAGGGGAGGACGCCGATCTCCAAGATTCGCCGACGCCTCGACCTCATCGCCGCCGTCGACCCTTCGTTCGGCGGGCGTGTCCAGGGTGTCCTGGAGGCGACCCTGGCCCTGCGCCGGCGACCACTGCTGACAGATGCGCAGAACGTGGAGTGACCCAATGAGCGTCATCACCGACTGGACTGCGGCCAAGGCCGCCGCCTTCACAAGGGAAACCCTCGGTTTCGAGCACACCCTTCACCAGCGTCCCATGTTTGACGACGAGGGGCTGATCTCGCTGCTTGACCGATATCCGCGCGAGCACCTGGGTGTCTTCACCATGGGTCACGATCCTGTGGACTGGACCAGCTGGCGCAGCGGCCAGGCCGGGGATCTGTCCGGCGAACAGCTCCTACGGGCCGCCATGGATGGCCGGATCTGGCTGAACTTGCGCCATACCAATGACTTCCTGCCGGAGTACGCCGAACTGGAGCGCGAAATCTTCGCAGAGACCGAGGCCCAATCGGGCGTACGGACCTTCAAGCGCGACCTCGGCATCCTGATCTCATCGGCAAACGCCCAGGTCTTCTATCACCTCGATACGCCGCTGGTGGCCCTGTGGCAGTTGCGCGGACACAAGACGGCCTGGGTCTATCCGGTCGAGAGTCCCCATGTGACACCCGAACAGGTCGAACGCGTTATCCTCAAGGAGACCGCCGAACAGATCGCGTTCCGCCGCGACATGGATGACGCCGCTCAGGCCTTTGAGTTGACGCCGGGCAAGATGGTCACCTGGCGACAGAACGCGCCGCACCGCATTGAGAACGGCCCAATGCTCAACGTCTCGCTCAGCACGGAGTTCATGACCATGGCTGCCGCTATGCGGGCCAATGTCATCTTCGCCAACGGCGTGCTGCGCAAGGCCGGGATGCAGCCGCGGATTCAGGTCGCCCCTCATCCGACCGCCATCGCCAAGGTCGGCCTGGCCCGCATCGCCAAGGCGGCCGGACTGGTGAAACAGTTCGAGGCCAAACACACGCCCAGCTTCGACCTGCGCGACGGCGTTCCGAGCTGATCGGTCGGCTGGGCCTCGAGCCTGGGCGCGGCACCGCTATCCGGAGACGATCGGGCGGATAGCGCAGTCTGTATTTACAGGCTCTCTGCACCGGGAAATTCCGCTGCCGCGCGAGCGACTTGCTCAGCAACCCGCCGTAAGCTGTTGAATCCATGACGGGTACCCTCCCCGCAGTTTTGCATCTTCGGAAGCAGACCTCGGACACGGCGCATCATGGGCCACAGCGCGAGAGTGGGGACGATGGGCCGACAGTATAGGCGAGTGCATCCTACGCCTTGAGAAGCCAAGGACATGGTTCCCATGGCACGCGCCATCGCGCTATATCCGCCGCCATGACCACAACCGCCGACACCACCGCCCCGCGCTACGTCATCGAAGGCCGCACCGGCCCATGGGAACTCGTCATGGGGCTGGAGATCCATGCCCAGGTGGCGTCGAATTCCAAGCTGTTCTCAGGGGCCGCCGTCGGGTTCGGGGCCGGGCCGAATGAGCAGGTATCGCTGATCGACGCCGGGTTTCCTGGGATGCTGCCGACGCTGAACCGCTGGTGCGTGGAGCAGGCGGTCAAATCAGGTCTGGGTCTGAAGGCCCAGATCAACACCTTCAGCCAGTTCGACCGGAAGAACTATTTCTACCCGGATCTGCCGACCGGCTATCAGATCAGTCAGCTGTATCACCCCATCGTCGGCGAGGGCGTGGTCGAGGTTGAGCGCGATGACGGCAGCTTTTTCAACGTCGGGATCGAGCGGCTGCATCTGGAACAGGACGCCGGAAAGCTGATCCACGACCTGTCGCCAACCGAGAGCTTCGTCGATCTGAACCGGGCCGGCACCGCCCTGATGGAGATCGTGTCTCGGCCGCATATCCGTACGCCTGACGAAGCGGTCGCCTACGTCAAGAAGATCCGCATGATCCTGATGTATCTGGGCGCCTGCGACGGCGACATGGAGAAGGGCAATCTGAGGGCCGATGTGAACGTGTCGGTGTGCCGGGTGGGCGGCTATGACGCCTTCATGGCGACGGGCGATTTCAGCCATCTGGGCACGCGCTGTGAGATCAAGAACGTCAATTCGTTCCGCTTCATCAACCAGGCCATCCAGTACGAGGCCCGCCGCCAGGTCGAGATCCTGGAGGACGGCGGCAAGATCGATCAGGAAACGCGGCTGTTCGACCCAAACAAGGGCGAAACCCGCTCGATGCGCTCCAAGGAAGAGGCGCAGGACTATCGCTACTTCCCGGACCCGGACCTGTTGCCACTGGAGCTGGAACAGGCCTGGATCGATGAGATCCGCGCCAATCTGCCCGAGCTGCCGGACGACAAGCGCCGGCGGTTCATGGCCGAATACGGCCTGTCGCAATACGACGCCGGGGTGCTGATTTCGGAACAGGCCAAGGCCAATTACTTTGAAGAGGCCGCCAAGGGTCGCGACGCCAAACTCGTCTCCAACTGGGTGACCAATGAGGTTTCGGCCCGCCTGGCCGCCGACGGCAAGGACTTCGAGACCAACCCCCTGCCCGCCGCCCATGTCGCCGAGCTGGTCGAGCTGATCGAGACGGACGTGATCTCCTCCAAGATCGCCAAGGAGGTGTTTGACCACGTCTGGAACGGCGAAGGCTCGCCGGCCCAGGTGGTCGAGGCGCGCGGCCTGAAACAGGTCACCGATACCGGCGCCATCGAGGCCGCCATCGACGAAATCATCGCCGCCAACCCGGACAAGGCCGCTGCCGTCGCCGAGAAGCCCCAGGCCATCGGCTGGTTCGTCGGTCAGGTCATGAAGGCCACCGGCGGCAAGGCCAACCCGGCCGCGGTCAACGACATCCTGAAGGCGAAGCTGGGGCTCTGACCCGGATCGAAGCGTCAGTGGTGAGGCTGACCCGCCCGCATCATATCAATCTGTTCCGCACCGCTTTCATCAAGACAGCGGTCTTCAATCTGGACGGTGGCGAACAAGAAGCCGAACCGATCACGCAGCAGGGCGAGAGCGGCGGTCAGCACGTCGTGGGGATCACGACCCTCAGCGACACGGATATGGCCAGAAAAGACGTATTTGCCGCTAGTTAAGGCCCAGGCATGGACATGATGGACGTTCGCAACACCGTCGATCCCGACCAGCGCCTCGGCAACGACTGAAAGACTGACGCCCGGCGGAGTACCCTCCATCAACAGATGAGTGGCGTCGCGCAATATGCCCCAACTCGCCCAGATCAGCACAAAGCCAAAGGCCATACCGAGAAGCGGATCGATAAGCAGGAATCCGGTGACCCGGATTACTAACGCCGTCACGATGATCAGCAGACTGCCAACGAAGGTCTGGATGATGTGCCAGAAGGCACCTCGGGCGTTCAGGTCGTCCTTGCTTTGACGCCACATCAGCCCCAATGCGACGAACTCTGTCAGCAGACCGCCCGCCGCCACCCACAGCATTGGGCCAGTCGGCAGTTGGATGGGGTCGGACAGCCGCATCGTGGCCATGACGATGACCAGCAAGGCCATAGCCAGCAGGAAGCCTCCATTCACCAGCGCACCGATGATCTCAGCCCGATACCAGCCGAAACTAAGGCTCTCGTCAGCAGGGCGCCGGGCCAACCGCGCCGCAACTATGGCGACCAGAACCCCGCCTACGGCCGAAAAGGTGTGGAAGGCGTCAGAAATGACGGCGATTGAGCCCGTCCAGAGCCCAATCGCCAGTTCCGCGACGAAATAGACGCCGGTCAGCCAGGCAGATATGGTCATCGCCCGCCCGCTGGAAGGAAGATGGCCCTGGTGCCCGCTGCTCATGTTTCCTCCCAGTATGCGGCCTGATGCACGAGGCAGGGGGAGCACCCGCGCACGACAAACCACATCTATCTGTACGTCCGCGACATCGCATTCCCTCGTGAGGATGGCTCATTCTGAAGGCCGCGCCGGGGCCGTGAGGTGATACCGCACTCGCTTGATCTGGTCGCTCAGACCGTCGCTGATCTTCATCGACGCATGGGTTCCGTCACAGAACGGCTTGTTCGATGACTGGCCACATCGACAGAGGGTCGGGCGGTTACGGGCTTCTTAGCTCTCGCCGCTGGCGCTTTGCACGCGGATCCCGCCGCGCAGGACGAGCGGCGAAATAGCCTGATGTCGAGAGCCCACGACGAAACCCGCCCGGACCACTCCGAGCGAGCCTCATCAACGCCCTCATGAAGAGGGTTGCCTCTAGTCCAGCAGCGACAGGATCACACCGGTCGCGATCAGGGCCAGGACCACCTCGCCGGTGTCGGTGCGGTAGTAGCCATAGCCGCGCGGCGGGCGCGAATAGCCGTAGCGCTGATAGTCACGGATGTACCAGCTGTTGCGGTACTCGCGCGGGATCGTATGGCCGCGCTGGTAGCGGTTGCGTTGGTAGCCCCAGGCGTTGCCATAGGGCGGGCCGCCGCGGCGATAGTCCCGGTCACGGCGGTGGTCACGCTCGCGGCGATAATCGCGGTCATAGCGGTGGTCACGATCGCGGCGGTCCCAGCGATCATGATCGCGATCACGGCTCCCACGGCGATAGTCACGGTCGCGGCGGCCATCGCGATCATAACGCTCATATCGACCGTCACGATCGCCGTCACGGTGGCCCCAGGACTGCGCCGAAGCGGCCGCCGGAATGGCCATCAACGACAGGGCCGCGGCGGCGATCATCAGACGTTTCATCATCGGGCTTCTCCCATACTCTACGGGGGCCCGGGCTCCGTCAGGCGAAGGCCGAGCCGGATGCGGCAGCGTCTCAAACGCGGCATGAACCTAGTCTGAACCCTGGTTAACCCCTTGAGGTTCCAAGGCCGAACAAGGCACCTCGCCCACAGAAAGGGCCAAATTCTCCCCAGCAGCGGCACCGTGACGTCAGAAATTGTCGCATTCCTCCGCTAGACAGGGCCTATGACGACGTCCGGGCCGCGCGCCTTTGCTTCCGATCAGATGCGATTTCCGCTGCTGCGTGAACCGGCGGGGACGGTGGCGATGTTCATGCGCGGGCCGTCCAACCTGCTGGCCGCTGAAACTCTGGATCGTTGGCCGCAACAGGCCGACACGCTTCTGACGCTGGTCGGGCCGGAAGGCGCGGGCAAGTCTCATCTGGCCGCCGACTGGGCCGAGCGAGTGGGCGCGGTGGCGTTCGCAGGGGCTGAAGTCGGACAGGCCGATCTTTCGGACCTCGAAGGTCGGGCCGTGCTGCTGGACGATGCCGACCAGGCCGATGATGACACGCTGTTTCACCTGATGAATCTGGCACGATCTCCGGGCGGGGCCCTGCTCATGGTGTCGCGCGAGCCGCCGACACGGCGCGAGACGACGCTGGCGGACCTGAGATCCCGCCTGGACGCAATCCGGGTGCTGCGTATCGAGGCACCGGACGATGCGGTGCTGGCGGCGGCCCTGCGGCGGTTTTTCGATGAGCGGGCCATAACCCCCGGCGACGAGCTGATCGACTATCTGGTCCTGAGGATGGAACGATCCATCCCCGCAGCGCGCACCGTGGTCGCTCGGCTGGATGCCGAGGCCAGCGGACGCAAGCTGAACCGGGCGCTGGCCCGCACACTGCTGGACGACGAGACGGTCGAGCTGTTCTGACGGCCTTGCTCCATCGGGCAGAAGCGGTCATTACGCGCCCATGGCCGACCCCGCCGACGCCCTGCCCGACTCGAGTGCCTCGCGGACCGAGCCGCTCCGGCTCGACGAAGACCTGCTGGCCGCCCCGGATCGCTTCTTCAATCGGGAACTGTCGTGGCTGGCGTTCAATCAGCGGGTCATGGAGGAGGCCACCAATCCGCGCCATCCGCTGTTCGAGCGACTCAGATTCCTGTCGATCTCGGCCAACAATCTGGATGAGTTCTTCATGGTGCGCGTGGCCGGCATCAAAGGCCAGGTGCGCCGCGGCGTGCGCGTGCTCTCCCAGGACGGCCTGACCCCGCCCGAAACCCTGGAGGCCGTCGATATCGCCGCAGAGCGGCTGATGGCGGAACAGCAAAAGACCTGGCGCAAACTGAGGCGCGAGCTGGCTGCTGAGGGTATCGAAGTGGTCGATGCCGATCACGTCAACAAGACCGAGCGCGACCGGCTGGAGCCGGAATTCCTGAGCAAGCTGTTTGCGGTGCTGACGCCGATGGCGATCGACCCGGCACACCCCTTCCCCTTCCTGCCCAATCAGGGCTTCTCGCTGGCGCTCAAGCTGCGGCGGCGCTCGACAGGGCGAGCGCTTCACGCCCTGGCTCCGATTCCCACCCAGGTGCAGCGATTCTGGACCCTGCCGACGGACGGGCGTTCGACCAAGGGCCGACGGCGGGTCGTGACCCTGGAAACGATGGTGATGATGTACATCGACCATCTGTTCCCCGGCTGTGACGTCGAGGCAGCCGGCGTGTTCCGCCTGATCCGCGACAGCGACATCGAGATCGAGGAAGAGGCCGAGGACTTGGTCCGCGAATTCGAGAGCCTGCTCAAACAGCGGCGGCTGGGTGACGTGGTCAAGGTGATGATCGACAAGGCCATGCCCGAGGACCTGGCCGCCTTCATCGCCGAGCAGTTGGACGCCGATCCGCTGGACGTCGACATCATCGACGGCCTGCTCGGGCTGGGTCAGTTGTCGGAGCTCATCCCTCCAGACCGGCTCGAGCTGAAATTCAAACCCTATGACCCTCGTTTCCCCGAACGAATTCGGGAACATGGCGGAGACAGTTTCGCAGCAATCCGCGAGAAGGACATCCTCGTCCACCATCCGTTCGAGAGTTTCGACGCGGTGGTCCAGTTCCTGAGACAGGCGGCACGCGATCCGAACGTCATCGCCATCAAGCAGACGCTGTACCGGACATCGAACGACAGCCCGATCGTCGCGGCCCTGATTGAGGCGGCCGAGCACGGCAAGAACGTCACCGCCCTGGTCGAGATCAAGGCGCGCTTCGACGAAGAGGCGAACCTGCGCTGGGCCCGCGAGATGGAACGCGCCGGCGTCCACGTCGTCTTCGGCTTTGTGGAATGGAAGACCCACGCCAAGATCTCGGCGGTGGTCCGGCGCGAGGCCGAGGGTCTCAGGACCTACTGCCATTTCGGCACCGGCAACTATCACCCAGTGACGGCGCGGATCTACACGGACCTGTCGCTGTTCACCTGTGATCCGGCGTTTGGGCGGGATGCCGTCAAGGTCTTCAACTTCATCACCGGCTATGCCGAGCCAGATGACCTGGAACGACTGGCGGTGTCACCCCTGACCCTGAAGCGCCGGCTGGTGGCCCTGATTGAGCGCGAGGCCGACAATGCGCGCAAGGGCAAGCCCGCAGCTATCTGGGCCAAGATGAACTCGCTGGTCCATGCCGAGATCATCGACGCCCTGTATCGGGCTAGCCAGTCCGGGGTAAAGATCGATCTGGTTGTACGCGGTGTCTGTTGCCTGCGCCCCGGTGTGAGGGGGTTGTCGGAGAACATCACGGTGAAGTCGATCGTCGGGCGCTTCCTGGAACACGCGCGGATCGCCTGCTTCGCCAATGGCCGCGAGATGCCCAGCGATCGAGCCGAGGTTTTCTTCTCTTCGGCGGACTGGATGCAGCGAAATCTGGACCGACGTGTCGAGGTGATGGTGCCGGTGCTCAATCCGACCGTTCACGACCAGATCCTCGATCAGATCATGCTGGCCAATCTCAAGGACGAAGCGCAGAGCTGGGTCCTGAGCGCCGACGGCAGCTATGTCCGGGCGAGGCCAGCCAAGCCGGGATCGCCGTTCTCGGCCCACGATTATTTCATGACCAATCCCAGCTTGTCCGGCCGTGGCCGACGGGCCAAGGACCGGCCCAAGGCGATCCGTTTTGACCGCAAGCGCTAGACCCGACACCCGCGAGGCGGCAGTGCTGGACGTTGGGTCCAACTCGGTGCGCCTGGTCGTCTATGGCCTTCAGGGCCGCGCCATCTGGACCGGCTATAATGAAAAGGTGCTGGCCGGCCTGGGCCGCGAGGTCGCCGTCACGCGAAAGCTGGCGCCAGACGGCGTTCAGGACGCGATCAGTACGCTGAGACGCTTCGCCATCCTGATGGAGACCCTGCCCCTGAGCGAGCGCCACATCGTGGCCACCGCCGCCGTGCGCGAGGCCGCAGACGGGGCCGATTTCTGTGATCGGGTGGCGGCTGAGACCGGGCTGCACGTACGGGTGTTGTCCGGCGAGGAGGAAGCTCGCTATGCGGCGCTGGGCGTCATCGCCGGCAATCCCCTGGCCGAGGGCGTCGTGGCCGACCTGGGCGGATCCAGCCTGGAGCTGGTGCCGGTGTCCGCCGGCCGGTCCGGCGCGGGCGTTACCCTGCCGCTGGGCCCCTTCGCCATGGAGACGGTCAAGGGCGATCCAGACCCGGCCATCGATGAACGGCTGGATGCCGCCACCGGCCTGAAGGCCGAGACCCTACACGCCGTCGGTGGGGCCTGGCGCAGCCTGGCGCTGCTCAATATGCGCCAGCGCGAGCACGGCCTGGAGATCGTCCACCAATACGAGATGAGCGCCGGCGAGGTCGAAGAGATAGCCGGCCTGCTCAGCCGCCTGTCGCGTCCGTCGCTGGAGAAGCTGGCGCGCACCAACAAGGCCCGCGCCCTGACCCTGCCCCACGCCGCGCGGGTGTTGTCGCGACTGTGCAAGAAGCTGGGTGCACGCACCGTTTCCTTCTCAGCCTATGGCCTGCGCGAAGGCCTTCTGCTGGAAGCCATGGCACCGGAGGTGCGCGGCCGCGATCCGTTGCTTGAAGGCTGCCGCGCGCTGGGTGATCGCGACAGTCTGGAGCGCGGGCTGGACCGCGTCATCACCGCCTGGCTCAGCCCGGCGATCGCACCGCTGAAGCCCTGGTTCTCGGCCGAACGCGACTCCGTCATGCTCAAGGCTGGGGCCGCCCTGGCCGATGTCGGCTCACGGCTGCACCCGGATCACCGCGCCAATGTCGCCTTTGAACAGGTCCTGCGTGCGCCGGTCGCCGGTCTGGCTCATGCCGAGAGGGCCTTTCTCGCCTCGGCCATCCACGCCCGCTACGGCGGGCACGGGGAACCGGAAGCGGCCCTGGTATCGCGTCTGCTTGGCGACGAAGGGCTGGAGCGCGCGCGCATTCACGGCCTGGGCCTGCGCCTGGCCAGCGACCTGTCGGCCCGCTCGGCCGAGCTGTTGTCCATGACACGGCTGGGCGTCGAGGGCGGCGACCTGGTCCTGCGCGCCTCGTGCAGTGCGGCTGATCTGCTACGCGGCGACAAGGTCAGAAAACGCCTCTCCGCCCTGGCCCAGGCGCTGGCCCTCGAGCCCCGGATGGAGGTCGAGCCGAAGTGACTCACACGCGCCGAAGCCCGTGGGCGGGACTGAAAATACTCGCCCTCGTCGCTGTACTGGTTGGCGGTTTCATCGCCTGGGGCCTGATCCAGTTCGGGCCAAGAGACATTCCATCGGACGCCCCACCCTGCCCGCAGGCAGATGAGGCCATGCTTCAGGCGCAAGGTGTCGAATTCGGCTCCATCTACAACAGCACCAACCGCGCCGAGCGCTCGGATTCGGTTGGCGTCCTGGCGCGTCAGGGGGATCCCCAACCGCATTGTCTGCGGATCTTTTGGGACAAGGTTTGCAACCTCGCGGGACCGACGATGGTTCAGGTGAACCGTCCCGACGGAGCGATTATCGTCAGTTTGGCCGAAGGCCAGGTTGCGCGACTGCAAAACAACCCGACCGAGCCGTTTCGTTGCGGCTTGCTGACCTCGGCGGATCATTAGGCGTGAAGGTCTCCGACTTCGATTTCGAGCTGCCGAACGAGCGCATCGCCCTGCGCCCGGTCAGTCCACGCGACAGCGCCCGACTGCTGGTGGTGCGGCCCGGCCAGGCGCTGGAGGACCGCATCGTGCGCGAGCTACCCGACCTGCTCGAGCCCGGCGACGCCCTGGTCTTCAACGATACGCGGGTGATCCCGGCGCGCCTGTCGGGCGAGCGTCACCGCGAGGATCTTCCGCCGGTTCGGGTTGAGGCCACCTTGCACCAGCGCACCGATCCGGCCGGCTGGAGCGCCTTCATGAAGCCGGGCAAGCGCATCCGGGCGGGCGACCGCATCCGCTTCAGCCGGGGCGATGGTGGGGCCTGCATGGCCGATGTGCTGGACGCGACGGTCCGCGCCAAGGGCGAAGACGGACTGGTCGAGCTGGCCTTCGACCTGTCCGGCCCGGCCCTCGACGACGCCATTCGTGCCGCCGGAATCATGCCGCTGCCGCCCTACATCGCCGCCCAGCGGCCCGAGGACGATCAGGACCGCCAAGACTATCAGACCGTCTTCGCGACCCACGACGGCTCGGTCGCTGCCCCAACCGCAGGACTGCATTTCACGCCGGAGTTGCTGGAGAGACTGGCCGCGCGCGGGGTCTCGACCCACGCGGTGACCCTGCACGTCGGGGCCGGCACCTTCCTGCCGGTCAAGGCGGACGACACCGCCGACCACCGGATGCACTCGGAATGGGGTGAGGTTTCAGCGGCAACCGCCGAGGCCCTGAACGCCGTGCGGGCGTCGGGGGGGCGTGTCGTCTGCGTTGGGACGACCTCATTGCGCCTGCTGGAGAGTGCCACCGGCGCGGACGGCGTGATCCAGCCATTTCATGGCGATACAGCGATCTTCATCACACCGGGCTATCGGTTCCGGGCGGTGGATGCGCTGATGACCAACTTCCATCTGCCGCGCTCGACCCTGTTCATGCTGGTGTCGGCGTTTTCGGGCCTCGAACAGATGAAAGCCGCCTACGACCATGCGGTCGCAGACGGCTATCGCTTCTATTCCTACGGCGACGGAAGCCTGTTGTTCCGCGCCTGACCGGCCCTAGCCGATGGCTTCGGCGGCGGCCGTGACGGCCTTGAGATCGTCCAGAGGCCGGACCTGGCCATCCGCGACCAGCACCGCCGCAGCGGGAACCACAGCCACGCCGGCGACGTCTGCAACCACAGCCGCACTGTCACCGAAGGCCAGGACCGGCAGGCCGGCGGCAAGGGCGCGCTTGGTCGCGTCCTTGACGTTGAGATCGGCGTCGCTGCCATCGGGTACGACCAGGGCACGCAACACCCCGGAATCCAGATCCTTCAGCTCGGCCGTGGCCAGAATGGTCACGCCGCCGTCGCTGATCGGCTCATCCGAAACGGACAGCGGAGCCAGACCCAGACCGGCATGGCGCACCACCTGTTCGGCCTCAGCCAGGGCCCCGAAATTGGAGCCCTTACGCATCAGAAGCCCAACGCGGGCGCGCACGGGCTGGCGCTGAAAGCCCAGACGGCGGGCGTTGGAACGGGGAGCGGTGTGGGTCTGGCGTTGTGCGTACAAGGGATGTCCTTCGAAGGTTGATAAGATCGTCGTCGACCCCGGCAGAAAGAGAAATACACCCTCACGCGGGGCGCGGGGCGGTCTGTCGGAACGATTTCGGATGCTTGTAATGATGGGGGTTGAGGTGCCTCAATGCAACCCTTGACCCGAAACAAAGCCGTATCCCCTTCGGGGATTTCCATGTAGAGCGCCGCGCTCATGACCTTCCCATTCGATATAGCCGGGACCGACGGCGCGGCTCGCACCGGCGTTCTGAAGACCCCGCGCGGCGATATTCGCACACCCGCCTTCATGCCCGTGGGCACGGCCGGAACGGTCAAGGCCCTCACCGTCGATCAGGTCAAACAAACCGGTGCGGACATCATCCTGGGCAATACCTATCACCTGATGCTGCGGCCTAGCGCCGAACGGGTGAAGCGGCTGGGTGGGCTGCATCGGTTCATGCGTTGGGACGGGCCGATCCTCACCGATTCCGGCGGCTTCCAGGTCATGAGCCTGTCGGACATCAACAAGGTCACCGAAGAGGCCGTCACCTTCGCCAGCCACATCGACGGCTCGCGCCATATACTGTCGCCGGAACGCTCCATCGAGATCCAGGCCGACCTCCTGGGCTCGGACATCGTCATGCAGCTGGACGAATGCGTCGCCTATCCGGCCGAGGAAGCGCGGGCGCGTACGGCCATGGAGCTGTCGGCCCGCTGGGCGGCGCGCTCCAAGGCCGCCTTCGGCACCCGCGACACCCAGGCCCTGTTCGGTATCCAGCAGGGTTCGACCTTCGAGCACCTGCGTCGCGAGAGCGCCGAACGGCTGATCGAGATCGGATTCGGCGGCTATGCCATCGGCGGACTGGCTGTGGGTGAAGGCCACCAGGCCATGTGCGACACTCTCGACTTCGCCGCGCCCATGCTGCCGGTCGAGCGACCGCGCTATCTGATGGGTGTGGGCAAGCCGATCGATCTGGTCGAGGCGGTGGCGCGCGGCGTCGATATGTTCGATTGCGTCCTGCCGACCCGCTCGGGGCGGCACGGCCAGGCCTGGACCTGGGACGGACCGATCAATCTGAAGAATGCACGCTTTGCGGAGATGGACGAGCCGCTCGATCCCGACAGCGATTGTCCGGCCAGCCGCGACTATTCAAAGGCCTATCTGCATCACCTGGTACGAGCCGAAGAGATTTTGGGCCAGGTACTGCTCAGCTGGCACAACATCGCCTTCTACCAGGCGCTAACCGCAGCCATGCGGGCAGCCATCTCCGAAGGACGCTTCGAGGCGTTCCGGCGCGATTTCCGCGCCCGTCACCTGAAGATCAGCTAGCTGCCAGGCATTGGGCGATGACGCACAAGCAGCGAGATCAGCCTCCACATCAACGCAAGAATGAGCAGGCTGACCCCAGCCGCGATCACGACGCCGTATCTCATAAGCACACGGATCGCCGCGTAGATCCGGTCAATCCTTGCCAGCTCAACCCCGTTGGGTACTTGCGCGGAGCTGAAGCCGGACTCATCGATAATCAGCGCGCGCTGTCCCCCGGTTGAAGATTCAGTCCAGTACGGCAGACCCGGGCCGTTCGGATCGCCGGCTTTGGCGAAGTTCGCACAATAGGAGGTCATCGTCTCTGCAAGCGCTCGGTCTCGGTCCGTCCACGGTGCGTCATAGAGATCGAGATGATTGAATATATATACCATTTCGACACCATGGGTCGCCCCTTCCCGGCCGGGCGGGGCATGGGCGAAGCGGTAGAGGTAGGTCGACCGAGTCTTTCGGGCCGCGTGGAGACGGGCCCACGCCCACATATTCCAGCCGAAGCGCACATCGGTCTCGAATGAAACGAATGCTTCGCGTCTGGCGGTGACCTTGATCGTGGCGTCGTGTTTCCTGGTCGCCTGGGCACTGGACCGACAGTTCCTGCCTTCGGTCGCCGTCGTATCGGCCCAGCTCTACGCCAACCTGGCCTTGCTGATCCTCTGTATCTGCCTGCTGCTAGCCGCCATGCAGGCCGTTCAGGTCCTGTCCGGCCAGGTGCCGAACCCGGAACGGCTCGGACCGAACCACTTCGCGATTTGTGAGCGTGGCCGCACGATTGAGGTGCCGATGTCCGAGATCGAGTGGATTGAGGCCCAGGGCAACTATCAAGCGCTTCACACCCAGAGCGGCGTTCACCTCTATCGCGCCACTTCAACCGAGATTGAGCGCAAGCTCGACGCCACCCTGTTCGTGCGCATACACCGACGCTACCTCGTCGCCCTGGCTGCGATTGAACGCCTCGAGCCACTCACCAGCGGTGGCGGCGTCGTTGTCCCGGCAAGCGGTGCCCAACTCAGACAAGCGCGTCGGAATCGTGCCACCTTGCGCCAGCGTCTCCGCAACGGATAGCTGACGCGACGCAAGCATCGCGTCTTTAGGCCTGAGCCGTCAGCCCCAGGGCCAGCGCAGATTGATGCGGTTGCGCGGGCGCGGCATGAACCAGCTCGGGGCCGCAGGCGGGGCACAGTTCTGGCGCATTCCGACGCCTTTCAGAAAGGCCCGGCGGGCCCGACCGGCCTGAATGGCGGCCTGGACACGACGGCTATGGCGCTCGGCACCTGACAGTTCCCGCACCCAGCCGCGCAGCGGAATGAAGTCGGTCGTTTCATTACGAACAGCATCAACGGCGGCATCCGCCAGGGCTTCGACCGCCTGTTGGCTCAAGCCGGCGCGCGGCGGCGGCGGTTCATCCTGGTCCGGCCCGAGCGCCTCATTGAGGTGGCGGACCTGTAGCGCGATGGCCATGCAGGTTTCCATTCCCCGCTGGGAATAGGGGTTGGCGAGAGCCTCGCCGAGGACAGCCGGAATGGGATCTCGGCGAAGATTCAAATCCTCCAGAGGCTGGGTCGCAGCATCGGCGAGGCCCCGGCCAAGTCGGCCGCCTGCCCCGTTGGACGCACACGCCGTCAAGGCCGCAGCGACCATACCCAGCGCCAGTATCCGTCTTGCCGCCATGCCAGCTTCCTTCCCTGCGGAAAATTCCCCTACCGCCTCGTCTTGACGCCAGCGAGCGATTGGACCAGAACCGCCGCCTTGCCAAGCCGGTGGCGGATTTGCCTCTGGATCGCGGCAGGATAACGGCGCGTCCTTAGCTCAGTTGGTTAGAGCATCTGACTTTTAATCAGAGGGTCCTCGGTTCGAGCCCGAGAGGACGTACCATCTCCCTTCTGTCGTCCAGGCCCCCAAGGTGGTCGCTCGCCTGACGATGGCTGACAGAGGGGTATCGCCATGCCCCGATTGTGCGCTAGATTTTCTGTCGATTCAGCGATCCGGTGATCCCTCATGCGCCTTCGTTTGCCCCTCATTCTTCTGGCCTTCGCCGCCGGGGTCACCCTCGGTGCCTGCGAATTTCAGACTTCATCGCCTTCGCAGGAGGCAGAATCTCCGCCACCGCCGCTGGTTGAGGCTCCCGCCGCCGAAGACGTGGCAGAAGAGGCCACCACGCCCGTCGAGCCGGAACCTGCTCAACAGACGGCCCCGCCCCCGACTGATACGGGCGACATGGGAGCGGCGCGGCCGAGTGCCGAAAGCGTTCAGCCGGACAGCGAAACCGTATTCTACTAGGCGGGGCGCAGATGCGTTTGACAGCTCTTGTCGTGGGAGTCGGATTGACGCTCGGCCTGGCGGCTTGCCAGCCGTCGGGGGACGACTCCGATGTCGCGTTCACGTCGGGCCCGCCGATCGGGGCCGAGGCCGCCTCCGAAGCCGGAACCGATGCCGCCCAGACCGATGCGGCATCGGCAGCCCAGAGCGAGGCCGAACCGACCCAGCAATCGGTGCCTGCGGCGTCTGACACCGGTGACATGGGAGATGCGCGTCCCAGCGACGAAAGTGTGGAACCCGACAGCCCCACGATGTTTCATTAGGTAGGACATCTACCGGTCCGGGCCGTGCGCGGTGCCGGCCCCGACTGCAAGGGAACCATGTGCGCCTGCGACCGCTGATTTCGCTTCTGGCCCTGGCCGGAAGTCTCTGGTCGACCGCAGTTTTGGCGGAGCCGCGCGCACGCGTCGATGGTGACCTGCCGGAAGATCTGAGAGAGCGGATCGTGGCGGCGATCGGCGAGGTCGAGGATCCGCCAGCCAATCGATTCCAGGCCCGGCGGCGCGCACGCGACGCCGCCAACAGCGCCTTGGCCGTTCTAAGGTCCGAGGGCTACTACGCGGCCGTAATCGAAGACGAGATCGAGGGAGAGACCCCGCCGGTCGCCGTCATCGCCGTGACGACCGGCGAACGCTTTGCCGTCTCGGCGCCCGAGGTTGAGTGGATTGCGCCGGAGCCCGATCCAACCACCATGACCCGGGCCGAAGCGGTTCTCGGGCTTCAGTCCGGCCAGCCCGGTCGCGCCGCTGATGTCATCGCAGCCGAGGGGCGGGTCGTCGCCCGCCTCGCTGAGCTGGGATTTCCGGATGCGACGGCAGGCCAGCGCCGCGTCGTCGTCGATCATGCGACCAACAGCCTCCAGCCGACCTTCCGCATTGTCGCAGGCCCTGCTGTTCGGCTCGACGGCGTGCTGCTGCTAACCGAGGGGCGCACCAATAGAGCCTGGGTCGAACACCTCGCACCATGGGAACCCGGCGATCGCTATACGCCGGAAGCCGTCGCCGAGCTGGAGCGTCGGCTACTTGAAACAGCAGTCTATGACAGCGTTTCCATCGCCCTGGCCCCGATCGAGGAGAACACGGCCGAGGGATTGCGCCCGGTGGTGGTGTCCCTGGCGGACCAGCCGCGCCGGCTCTTGGAGGCCGGTGCCGGCTTCTCCACGTCCGAAGGGGCCGGCGTCGACGCCCTGTGGACCTGGCGCAACCGCTTCGGGCGGGCCGATACCCTGACCTTCGACTTTCGCCTGGCCGAGATCAACAGTAGGATCGGACTGGGACTCAGCCTGCCGCATTGGCGCCGGCCAGGGCGGTCTCTGGTGATGGGGGCGTATGCCCTGGACGAAGACACCCGCGCCTACGATCGTCGGGTCGGGGGAGCGCGTGCCGAAATCCGCCAACGGTTCGGGGCGACATCCTTCCTGTCCGGCGGCCTCGCAATCGAGGCCGGCAGCTATGGCGAACTGGACATCAATGACCTGACGGTCCCCCTCACCCCGATCGAACGGAACCTGGTGATCGTCACCCTCGGGGCCAATGCCTTCATCGATTTTTCGGATGATCCACTGGACCCGAGCTCGGGATGGCGGCTCAGCGTCGATGTCCAGCCCACGGCTGTGACCGGCGACGGCTCGTTCATGTTCGTCCGGGCGACCACCCAGGGCTCCGTCTACGTTCCGATCGACGCGGCCGGCCAGACCGTAGTGGCCGGTCGGATCCGACTCGGAACCATCAGCGGCGCTTCCGGGAACGACCTGCCGTCCGACCGACGCTTCTATTCAGGCGGCGGTGGCTCGGTGCGCGGCTTTGACTACCAGGGCGTCGGACCCCAGTTCGACGACGGGACCCCGGTGGGCGGCTCATCCCTGTTCGAGACCAGCCTGGAGGTGCGGCGGCGTCAGGTCTGGCGGGATCTCGGGGTCGCAGCCTTTGTCGATGCCGGCTCGATTGGCACCGGTACCATGCCGGACTTTGCGGACTTCCGGATCTCAGTCGGGGCCGGGATACGCTACGATCTGCCGTTCGGTCCCATACGGGCCGACATCGCCATTCCGATCGACCGGCGCGATTCGGACCCCCAGTTCCAGATCTACATCAGCATCGGACAGGCGTTTTGAGTCGGCGTCGCGAGCCCGGCCCCGCTGCCGACACGCCACCGCCGGAGCCGGCAGAGGCCCCCGCCGCCGCTGAGCGCCGGCGACGCTCCGCCCTGGGCTGGAGCTTGATCGGATTGGCCGTCCTCGGCGGGCTGCTGTTGCTGCTGTTCGGCGGCGCGCGCCTGGCCGTACTGACACCGGCGGGGCGCGATCTCGTCCTCAACTTTGTCGAGGGGCGACAGATCGGCCGCTACGGGCAGATCCGTGTTGAGGGACTGTCCGGCGACCTCTGGAGCGATTTTACCCTGCACCGGGTAACGATGACGGACCGGGACGGCGTCTGGCTGGAGATCGAGAACGCGCGTCTGGACTGGTCCTACCTGCCGCTGATCACGCGCCGCTTTCATGCCGACCTGATCGAGGCGGAGGTCGTGCGCGTGCTGCGCCGACCGGTGCTGGAACCGGATCTGACCCCGCCGGGGTCGATGCCGCTAACGGTGGACATTCGTCGCTTCCAGTCTCGGATCGAACTGCACGAAGGCTTCTCCCAGGAATATGGCCGATGGAATCTGAGCGGCCATGTGCGTCTGGACCGCAGTGGCCGCAAGGCCGGCTTGCTGGAGGCCGCCAGCCTGTCGCGGCCTGGAGACGCCCTGAATCTGACCTTTGAGACGGCCGCCCACGGCGGCCTCCTGGGCGCAACCGTTCAGGCCCGTGCGCATGAGGCCCAAGGCGGCCCGATCGCCGGGGCTCTCGGCTATTCCCCCGATCATCCCTTCGAGCTGCATTTGGAGATGGGCGAACATGGCTTCGACGCCCTCGTCCAGACCGGAAGCTATCGCCCCGTCGCGGCCCACGGGCGCTTCTCAGACGCTGGAGGACAAGGGGCGGGCTACGTCCGTCTGGCCGGATCAGACCTGCTGGAGCCACTGATCGCGCGCCTCGGCCCCGAGGTTCGCTTCGGCGTCGGCCTGCGCCCTGTCAGAGGACAGAACGACGCCGTGGGGCTGGCCTGGGTGATCCGCTCCGACAATCTGACCGTCGACGCCGCCGGAGCCTTCGATAGCGCACGAGAGGTTATGGGGGATGGCGTCCAGATCCGTGTGGCCACGCCTTCAGTCTCCAGACTGGCCGGACAGGATATCGCCGGAGCCGGCGAGATTGCGGGGCTCTGGCAAGGCGACCAGAGACGCTGGACCTTCGATGGCGAGGCGCGCGTCGATCAGGCCGAGATCGCCGGCTATGGCCTGAGACGCCTGGGCGGCCCCGTCAGCCTGACGGCCCGAAACGGTCGCTACGATCTCGAAGCTGGTCTGAGCGGTCAGGGCGGCTCGGGCGACAGCCTGCTGGCGTCATTGATCGGGACGCAGCCGCGCGCGCTGATCCGGGCGAGTCGGATGTCAGACACCCGGCTGCTGATCCAGCGTTTCGATCTGGACGGTGCCGCCCTGGACATCAGCGCCGAAGGCTCCCGCGGGATCACCGGCGGCCTGGGAGTCCAGGGTTCGGCCGTTGTTTCAGACATCTCTCGCCTGCGGCGGCAGGCGCGCGGCGCGATGAATCTGACCTTCACGGCCTCGCAAAGCGGACGCGCGCCCTGGGCGCTGGCTTTCACGGCCGACGGGCGGCGGCTGCACACGGGTTGGGCGGAACTGGATCGGCTCCTCGGCAGCTCGCCGCGATTCACGGGCGAGGGGCTGATCGGCGACAACCGTATCGCCGTGACCCGGGCCAGCCTGTCTGGATCGGCCGCACGTCTGAATGCGCAGGGCCTGATCGGCCTGTCGCAAGGGGATGTGCGACTGGCGCTGGACTGGACCGCTCGAGGGCCGTTTGGCGTCGGACCGGTGGAGATCGGTGGCGCGGCGCGTGGCGAAGGTGCTCTGACCGGCACTCTGGAACGCCCGGTGCTGGATCTGACAGCTGATTTTGCCTCGATCGGAGCCGGCCCGCTCACCCTGGCCGACACGCATCTGGTCCTTACATTCCGCAAGGGGGCCGATGCCTCGGACGGCCGGATCACGATCACGGGCGACAGCGCCTATGGTCCGGCTCGCGCCTTTTCCCTATTCCGCATCGCCGATGATGGCGTGCGCCTGACGGGTATGGACATCAATGCTGGCGGCGTGACAGCACGAGGAGACCTGGCACTCAGCGGTTCGAACCCCGCCAGCGCCGATCTGACCTTCGAGGCACGTCCGGGCGCATTTCTGGCAGCCGGCACCGCGTCTGGCCGGGTCCTGCTGACCGAGGGCTCCGGCGATGCCGCGGCCCTGATTGATGTGACCGGCCGCGGGGTCCGCTTCGCCAGGTCCAGCTATGTCATCCGCACCCTGCGTCTCCAGGGCCAGGGCACGCTATCGCGCCTGCCCTTTACGCTTCAGGCCGATGTCGGCGGCGGCACCCCTATTCGTTTCCAGGGATCCGGCATCTACGCCCGGGACGAAGGCCGGCAAACCGTGTCCCTCGAGGGGGGTGGCCGCGTACGCGATGTCGCATTCGACACACGCTCCCCCCTGGTTCTGGTGCTGGCTGACGGCAACAAGTCGGCGCAGGTCGATCTGAGCGTCGGCGGTGGCGTTCTTGTGGGCGAGCTTCGAGAGGACCGGACCACAGCCCTGATCCGCGCCCGTCTCACCGGGGTCGACCTGCGTTCCATTGCACCGGACCTGGCGGGCCGCGTCACCGGCGAGATCAATCTGCAAGGTACGCGCGACGCCCTGGACGGCACCATTGTGGCCCGGCTCGAGAACGCACGCAGCCGCGATGCCGGCGCAGACATGGACATCGACGCCCTGATCACCGCACGCCTGTCCGACGACCGGATGTTCGTCGAGGCGGAAGCCTCCGACGCCGCTGGCGTCCGCTCGCAGGCCAACCTTATCCTGCCCGTCACCGCCAGCGCGGCACCATTGCGCCTGGCGATCAATCGGAACCAACCCATGTCGGGAGACATCACCTTGCAGGGTCAGATTCGCTCGATCTGGGATCTGGTGCTTGGTGGCGAGCGAACCTTGTCCGGCATTGTCGACGGTGAGGCCACCGTGGGTGGGACCATCAATGATCCTCGGATCGATGGCCATTTCGACCTGCGCCAGGGCCGGTTCGAAGACGGCGGCAGCGGTCTGGTCCTGAGCGATCTGACCATGCAAACCCGCTTCGACGCCGATACGGCCCGCATCACCGCCTTCACCGCAACAGACGGACGCGGCGGCAATCCAGGTCGCGTGACCGGCCAGGGTGTACTGGGTCTGCGGACGGGATCGGCCTCGAGCCTGACCCTACAACTGACCGACTTCCGGGTTATCCAGACGGACCTGGCGCGGGCCCGGGCCTCCGGCCCCATCCGCGTCGAGCGGGCCGAATCCGGAGCAATTTCCCTACAGGGGGAACTGGATGTCAGCGAGGCGATCATCTCGGCTGACGACCTGCCCAACAGCACCGATGTCGTCGAACTCGACGTCATCGAGATCAACCGACCCGGCGGCCTGGAGGACGAGATCGAGGAATCCGCCGAGGAGCGGGCTGCCCGCCGATCCCGGTCGGCATTCAATGTGGATGTACGCCTTCGCTCCTCTGGCGGCGGCGTCTTCATCGAGGGCCGCGGACTGGATGTGGAAATGGGGCTGGACGCGCACGTCACCGGTTCCCTCAGCGACCCCAGGCTGTCCGGCAATGCGCGCCTGGTGCGGGGAGATTATCAATTTGCTGGACGGCGCTTCACCTTCCAACCCGGCGGCACGGTCACCCTGTCCACGCGTGCCGAGAACATTCGGCTGGACCTTACGGCGGTTCGCGAGGACCCGACACTGACCGCTCGGATCGAGGTGCGCGGCACTGCGGCACGGCCCGTCATCACCCTGAGTTCGACCCCCGCCCTGCCCCAGGACGAAATCCTGTCGCAGGTTCTGTTCGGGCGCTCAGCCTCGCAACTGTCACCGATCGAGGCGGCGCAGTTGGCATCCAGCCTGGCGGCCCTGGCCGGAGGCGGTGGATTCGATGTGGTTGGAAACCTACGAGAATTTGCAGGACTGGATCGTCTGTCATTCGGAGGTGACGCATCCAGCATGACCGTGGCTGGCGGCAAATACATCGGTGACGATCTGTATTTCGAGGTCATCGGCGGCGGCGAACAGGGCGCTGCGGTCCAGGTCGAATGGCGCGCCCGTCGCAACATTTCGGTGGTGTCGCGTGTCGGTGCCGACGGCGACGCCCGCCTGTATGTCCGGTGGCGTCGCTCGTCGCGGGACGAAGAACAGCGCCGCCGGGTGGAAGAAAACGATGAGGCGGGCTAAACCGCGCCCATGCAAATCCTTCCCGACGATCAGGCGGCTCTGAATCACGTCGCCGTGCGCGAGGCTGCGATCATCGATCGCGCCATCCAGTGGTGCGATCTGAACTCGGGCAGCCGTAATGTCGAAGGCCTGACTCAACAGCTAGGTCTGCTGGAGGCCGAGGCGCGTCGCTCCCTGGCCTGTCAGATCGAGCGGGTGCCGCTGGCGGATACCATCGAAGTCGGGGATACCGGGGTGCTGACACCCCAGCCCCACCCCCCGGCGCTGAAGCTGACGATGCGGCCCGAGGCCCCGACCCAGATCGTCATGACCGGGCATTACGACACGGTCTATCCCGCCTCCAGCGCATTCCAGAGCGTCAAGCGCCGCGCCGACGGTGCCCTGCATGGCCCGGGCATCGCCGACATGAAGGGCGGCATCAGCGTCATTCTGGCCGCGCTGGAAGCCTTCGAGACCCACCCTGCGCGTGAGTCGGTCGGCTGGACCGTTCTGCTGTCGCCCGACGAAGAGATCGGCTCGCTCGGGTCCGGCCCCCTCCTGGCCAAGTTGGGCGCGCGCGGGCATCTGGGCCTGACCTATGAGCCGGCCATGCCGGACGGATCCCTGGCCGGCGCGCGCAAGGGCTCGGCCAACTGGCGGCTGATCGTGCGCGGGCGCTCGGCCCATGCCGGGCGCGCCTTCGATGAGGGCCGCAACGCCATCGCCGGTGCCGCCATTCTGGGAGCCGCCCTGCACGGCCTGAACGGTCAGCGCGACGGCGTCACCGTCAATGTCGCCAAGATCACCGGCGGGGCGCCCCTCAATGTCGTTCCCGACATCGCCGTGATCCATTTCAACGCCCGCGTCCCGGACAAGGCCGCCGCCGACTGGACCGCCGAGCAGGTCGCCGCCATCGCACGCGACGCGCCCTTCGAGGGCCTGTCGATGGAGCTGCACGGCGGCTTCACCCGCCCGCCCAAGCCGGCCGACGCCTCGCAGCAGGCCCTGATGGACATCGTCACCCGGACCGGGACCCTGCTCGGCCAGGACATCGTCTTCAAGTCGTCCGGTGGGGTCTGCGAGGGCAACAACCTGCACGCCGCCGGCCTGCCCAACATCGACACCCTGGGGGTGCGCGGCGGCGACATCCATTCCGAAAACGAGTTCGCCTGGCCGGAAAGCTTCGTCGAGCGCGCCCAGCTCTCAACCCTGATCCTGGCCAAGGTCGCCTCTGGCGAAATCGACGCCCAGGCCCTCAAACGCCTGCGTCTGGAGACCCTGTAATGCTCGTCGTGCGTCCCGCCACCTCGGCGGATTATGAATCCCTGATGGGCCTGGCCAAGGCCTCCGGTCCCGGCTTCACCAGCCTGCCCGAAGACGAGCCGACCCTGCGCGGGCGCCTCGAAATCAGCGAGGGATCGTTCTCTGAGACCCTGCCCGTCGAGGACCGTTGGTACGTCCTGATGATGGAAGAGTCCGACACGGGCGAGGTCATCGGCCTGGCCGGGGTCAAGGCCGCCGTCGGCCTGAAGCGGCCGTTCGCCTCGTTCCGCCGGATGACCTTCTCGCACTACCATGTGTCTGAACAGGCCGGCACGCATCGCAACGACCAGCCGGCCCTGGTCTTCGTCAACGAGTGCCGCGGCTGGACCGAGGTGGGTTCGCTGTTCCTCAAGCCGGACAAACGCATCGGCGGGGCCGGTGCCCTTCTAGCCCGCTCACGCTATCTGCTGATCGGGACCCGGCCCGAGCTGTTCAACAACATGGTGCTGGCCGAGCTGCGCGGGCGTTTCGACGCCGAGGGCAAGTCGCCGTTCTGGGAGCACGTCACCTCCAAATTCTTCGGCATGGATTTCGACAGCGCCGACGAGCTGTCGGGCAAGGGCGACGGCCAGTTCATCTTCGACCTGGCCCCGCATCACCCGCTGTATGAAAGCCTGATGCACATCGACGCCCAGGCCGCCATCGGTCAGGTCTTTGAAGAAGGCAAACCGGCCAAGAAGCTGCTGGAGCGCGAGGGCTTCCAGGCCAACGGCCTGGTCGATGTCTTCGACGCCGGCCCGACCATGGCCTGTCAGCGCGACGCCATCCGCTCCGTGCGCGAAGCCCGCGTCATGCGCACCATTATCACCGACGATGTCGAGGGCGATCCGCATCTGCTGTCGACCACGACGCTGAACGACTTTCGCGCCACCCGCGCCATCGCCGAGCCGGTCGAGGGCGGCATCGAGATCTCGCGCGAAACCGCCGACGCCCTACATATCAAGGACGGCGACCCCGTCCGCGCCATTCTGTGAGCCTGACTTGACCTCTACTTTATCCTCCATCGACCCGGCGACCGGCGACGTCGTCTGGGAAGGCCCGAACGCTTCTGAAGCCCAGATCGAACAGGCGGTCGCCTCGGCCCGCCAGGCCTTCCCCGACTGGGCGGATCGCAACCGCCAGGACCGCATCGACGCGGTCAAACGCTATCAGGCTGTGCTCAAGGCCCGTGCGCCCGAGATCGCCGAAGCCATCAGCCGCGAGACCGGCAAGGCCCTGTGGGAGACCACCACCGAGGTCGGCGCCATGCAGGGCAAGGTCGACATCTCGATCCGCGCCTATGACGAGCGCACCGGCGAGCGCGAGACCGCCACCGGCTTCGGCCGAGCAGTGCTGCGCCACCGGCCACACGGCGTCGCCGCCGTGCTCGGCCCGTTCAACTTCCCCGGCCACCTGCCCAACGGCCACATCGTCCCGGCCCTGCTGGCCGGCGACACGGTGGTGTTCAAGCCGTCCGAAGAAGCGCCCCTGACCGGCCAGCTGATGGCCGAATGTTTCGCCCAGGCCGATCTGCCCCAGGGCGTGGTCAATGTCGTCCAGGGCGGCCGCGAGGTCGGGGCCCACCTGCTGAATCAACCCATCGACGCCTTGATGTTCACCGGCTCGGGCGCCGCCGGTGCCCATTTCCGGCGCAAGTTCGCCGACGATCCGCACGTCATTCTGGCGCTGGAGCTGGGCGGCAATAATCCGCTGGTCGTGTGGGACGTCGCCGACGCCGAGGCCGTAGCCGGCATTGTGGCCATGTCCGCCTTCGTCACCACCGGTCAGCGCTGCTCGTGCGCGCGCCGCCTGATCGTGCCGGAAGGGCCAAAGGGCGATGCGATCATCGCCGCCGTCGAGGCCATCGCCGGGCGTCTGACCTACGCCGCCTGGAACAGCACGCCCGAGCCCTTCGGCGGCCCGCTGATCTCCGTGCGCGCCGCCCAGGGGGCTCGCCTGGCGCTGCAAGAGCGAATTGACGCCGGCGCGCGGGTGATCAAACCGTCCGAACGCATCGCGGGCCTGTCGGACGCCTTTGTGTCGCCGGCCATCATCGACGTCACAGGCGTGAGCGCGCCGGACGAAGAGATCTTCGCCCCCTTCCTGTCGGTCACCCGCGCCGCGACCTTTGACGACGCCATCGCCGCCGCCAATGCCACCCGTTACGGCCTGTCGGCCGGCCTGGTTTCGGATGACCCGAAAAACTGGGACCGCTTCGTCCACCGCATCCGCGCGGGCGTCGTGAACTTCAACCGCCCGACCACCGGCGCGGCCGGCGATATGCCGTTCGGCGGCCTGGGTGCCTCCGGCAACCACCGCCCCAGCGCCTATTACGCCGCCGACTACTGCGCCTATCCAGTCGCCAGTTTCGAGGCCGACGCCGTCAAGAATATCGAGAGCGAAATCAAAGGGCTGCGCGCGTGATTTCTTACGAAGCCAACGCCGACGGCCTGGTCGGGCCGACCCATAGCTACGGCGGTCTGTCGCCGGGCAATATCGCCAGCGCCCTGAACGCCGGTGAAGCCTCCGATCCGCGCGGGGCGGTGCTGCAGGGCCTGGCCAAGATGAAGGGCCTGGCCGATCTGGGCGTGCCCCAGTTCGTCATGCCACCGCATGAGCGTCCGCACATCGGCTGGCTGCGCGGCCTGGGCTTTGGCGGCTCGGATTCAGAGGTGCTGAGTCGGGCCTGGACCGACGCGCCCTCGTTCGCCGCCGCTGCCTCTTCGGCCTCAGCCATGTGGGCGGCCAATGCCGCGACCGTGACGCCCAGCGCCGACGCCGCCGACGGCCGGGTCCACTTCACCCCGGCCAATCTGGTCTCGAATCTGCACCGGTCGATCGAGGCGGAACAGACCACGCGCGCGCTCAAGGCCCTGTTCCCCGACCCGGCGCGCTTCGCCGTTCACGATCCCCTGCCCGCCGTCGGCCATCTGTCGGACGAAGGCGCAGCCAATCATGTGCGGCTGAGCGCCGAACACGGTGAGCCCGGCGTCAATCTGCTGGTCTGGGGCAAGGACGCCTTTGAACATTGGCCCAGCGCCGACTTTCCGGCCCGCCAGACCCTGCAGTCGTCCGAGGCCATCGCGCGCCGCCACGGCGCGGCCCGGCCGGTGTTCGCCCGCCAGGGCAGGGCCGCCATCCTGGGCGGGGCCTTCCATAATGACGTGGTGTGCGTCGGCACGCGCGAGGCCCTGCTGTTCCACGAGACCGCGTTTGAGGACAAGGCGGCCACGCTGGAGGCCATCCGCCGCGCCGCCGACGGCCTGTTCGACCCGGCCTTCCTGGAGATTTCCGAGGCTGATCTACCGCTGGCCGATGCGGTGAAGTCCTATCTGTTCAACAGTCAGCTGCTGGTGCTGCCGGGCGAGGACCGCCTGGTCCTGTTGGCCCCGACCGAGACCGAGAACAACCCGCGCGCCCATGCGGCGGCGCAAGACCTGGCTGCCTCCAATGGCCCGATCGGGCGGGTCGAATACGTCGATGTGCGCCAGTCGATGGCCAATGGCGGCGGCCCAGCCTGCCTGCGCCTGCGCGTCGTCCTGACCGAGGCCGAGCTGGCCGCCGCCAACGCCAGCCAGCGTCTCGATGAGGGTCTGCACGCCGCCCTCACCGTCTGGGCCAGCCACTGGTATCGTGACCGGCTCCTGCCGTCGGATCTGGCCGATCCGGCGCTCTTGCTGGAAACGCACGGGGCCCTGGACGAGCTGACCTCGATCCTGGCCCTCGGCTCGGACTTCTACGACTTCCAGCGGGATTGATCCGATGAAGCGCGAGCCGTTCCTGATCCTGGCCGGCGCGCTCAGCCTTCTGGCCGCTCTGGTGCATCTGGCAGTCATCGTCGGCGGGCCGGATTGGTATCGGTTCTTCGGGGCCGGCGAAGAGCTTGCGCGCATGGCCGAGCGCGGCTCGATCTACCCGGCCCTGCTGACCCTGGGGATCGCGACCATCCTGGCCATCTGGGCTGCCTATGCCTTCTCCGGCGCGGGCCTGATCGGCAAGCTGCCGCTGCTGCGAACCGGCCTGGTCGTCATCACCACCATCTATCTCCTGCGCGGTTTGATCCTCGTGCCGGCCGTGGTGCTGGGTCGCGACATCAACGCCTTCGGCTGGTGGAGTTCGCTGATCGTGCTGGGCTACGGCCTGGCCTATCTGATCGGAACCTGGCGGGCCTGGCCGAGGCTGGCGCGGTGACGCAGGCCCTGGCCTGGCGGTTGGCGACCGAGGCCGACACGCCGGCCCTGCACACCCTGATGGACGCGGCCATCTCAGGTCCGCTCGCCGCCTTCCTCAGCCCGGAACAGGTCCAGGCCAGCCGCCTGATCATGGGGGTCGATAGCCAGCTGATCGCCGACCGCACCTATTTCCTGGTCGAGATCGACGGACGCCCCGCCGGCTGCGGCGGCTGGAGCCACCGCATCACCAGCTATGGCGGCGACCATACGCCGGGGCGCGAACCGGCGGCCCTGACGCCGGGCGTCAACGCCGCGCGGGTGCGCGCCATGTACACCCATCCCGACTTCGTGCGCCGGGGCGTCGGGCGTCTGGTTCTGGACCTGTGCGAGGCCGCCGCCCGGGCCGCCGGCTTCGACCGCGTCGAACTGGTCGCGACCAAAGGCGGCGAGCCGCTCTACCGGGCCTGCGGCTATCAGGACATCGAGGCCTTCACCGACGCCCGCGGAGGCGCGCCGGTGCCCCTGATCCGCATGGGAAAGCGGCTGGACAGGTCCTGAGCGCATCTCTTGCCGCCCAAAAAGCAAAGGCGAGGCCGTCTGGTGACGACCTCGCCTCGCAATTCAGATCCGACCAGGGCCGGAAGCGCCTGAACCTAGTTGGCGCAGGTTCCGCCGTTCGGGCACGGCTCGACGTGAACTTCCGGCGGAGCCACCACGACTTCCGACGGACGCACGACCACTTCCGGACGGGCCAGATAGATCTGGGCCGACGAGACATAGACCGGCGGCGCATCGACGTAGATCGGCGGGCCGGCGATGTGCACGACCGGACCGTCAATGCGGATCGGGCGACCGATCACGCGGGCACCCGGTGCCGAAATGTTGAAAACGCCAGGTCCCGACCAGTTACCCGGCCCCCCCGGGCCTCCCGGGCCACCGGGTCCGCCCGTGCCGGGCCCCGGACGATAGAAATCGACTTCAATGGTACACAGGCAAGGATCGCCTGGCGTATGGGCGCGCTCCTGGCACCCATGGTCGTCGGTTACGGCCGTTGTCGACATCGCTGCCGACAGGACCAGGCTGGTAATCCACATCATCCCCATTACTCCCCAAGCTTATGGTTAAGGATAGCATAGGTACATGAAGCGTTGGCGCTTAGGAAGCCGACTAGTTTCTCCAAACAGGGGAAATTTGGCGTTAGCTACAGTTGCGCCTCGCGCTTTTTCGCACCTCTGCTACAGTAAACCGGGGTTTGCGACCGGGAATGGACGGGAGCTATGTGGGAAATTGGCTTGATCCTTGCGGCGACGCTCGCCTCCCAGCCCCAGGCGGCAACGCTCGAGGGCTGTGAATTTGTCGATCAACGCTGGATTTGCCGCTATCGACTTCCAGACGTTCAGCTGCTGACCTCCCCGCCGACAGCGCCGGAGACCGTTGCAACCGCTCCGGCCAGCACCATCCCCTTGTCGCCGGTTACCACGACAGCCGTTGTCAGTGCCGACCCCGGCGTGCTCAGCGAGCGGGAAGTGGCCCTGGTAGCCCGATGCGCGGACTCAACCTGGATTGCGCTTTGCCTTCCCTCTCAGCGGGTTGAGGCCCGGCGCCTGCGCGATCAGGCTCAGGCGTATGAAGCGGCACGGTTGCAGGTCGGTGCCTTGCTCAGCGAAAACGAATGTGACGCCGCTCGCGTCCATGCCCTCAGTGGCGGCTATCTGGGTCTGGCGAGGGAGGTTCAGGCACTCTGCGTCGAGTCGGCGGCCCCATCGACGACCAGCGCGGCGACGGACACCACGGATGAGGACGGCGAGGCGACCAGCACGGGGACACACCCAGCCGAGGCCGCTGACGCCGGGGACTAGTTGCCTTGAGCCGGGGTGCCGCTGGGAGCAGCCGGGTCCTGGTAGCAGGTCTCACCTTCCGGGCATGGTTGGTAATGGATCTGCGGCGGAGCCACGATCACCTCTGACGGACGCACCACGATTTCGGGGCGCTCGATATATATCTGGGCCGGCTCGACATAGACGGGCGGCGCATCGACGTAGATCGTCGGCCCCTGAACATAGCCGACCGGCCCCGGCTGATAGACCGGCCGTCCCCTGACCACATAGGAGGGCGCGCCGCTGTAGTACTGTGGAGGCGGGGGTGGCGGTGCATAGACCGGCGGCGGCGGATAGGCCGGGCGTACGGTATAGGGCCGCGGATGATAGGCCGGTCGCCGATAGGTCGAGAATTGAGAGTAATAGTACGCACTGGCCGCATAGCTGCGATCATAGTCGACACATTGGCAGGCCACGCGCGGGTCATGGACCACCTCAGGGCATCCATGCGGATCATGCGCAACGGCGACGGAAGCCGCCGCTACAAATCCCAGAGCTGATAGAACGACCATAGGACGCGTGTACTTTCACCAGTGACCCGCAATCGTTTCTCGCTGTCCCTGTGACGTCCACCCGATTCCCCCGAACGGGGTTTCGTCAGCCGCAATCGGAGCGCGAACTCCCGTGTCACGCGGCAAATCGGCCGCCCTTTGCGGCATAGGCCTGTGTTCCACGGGCAAAAACCACATCCGACGGCTGGATCGCCTCTATGGCAATGGTTTCCGCGCCTTCCAGCCGCTCATAGATCGGTGCGAAATCCCTCAGGGTTTCCTGCTTGAGCTGTTCGATCGTGTCGATCACGAAATACACCTGCTGGAAATCGTCGATGCGGTACAGGGTCCTCATCACCCGCTCGAGATCAAAGCCCAGCCGGTTCGGCGACGGATCTTCCAGGCAGAAAACACTTTCAGTGGCGGACGAGACGATGCCGGCACCGTAGATTCGGAGATCCTCGGCCTCGCGCATCAGGCCGAACTCGACCGTGTACCAGTACAGTCGCGCCAGATTGGGCAGCATCCCCAAGGACGCGGCGCGCTGACCGCCCCGGCCATAGGCCTCCATGTAGTCGGCGAAATCCGGATGGGTCAGCATCGGCACGTGGCCGAAGACGTCATGGAAAATGTCGGGTTCCTGAAGGTAGTCCAGCTGGTCCGGCCGGCGGATGAACTGGCCGGAGGGAAAGCGCCGGTTGGCCAGGTGATCAAAGAACACATCATCCGGCACCAGGCCCGGTACACAGACCACGGTCCAACCTGTCAGAGCCTGGAGCTTGGGGTTCATCTCCGCAAAATCCGGGATGCCGCCGGTATTCAGATCTAGCGCCTTGAGCCCGTCGAAGAAGACACTGGCCGCCCGCCCCGGCAGGATCTTCATCTGTCGCGCGTACAGGGTGTCCCAGGTCTGATGCTCGACATCGGTGTAGGCCTCCCAATCCTGCGGGATGGTCCAGTCCTCGGCCGCGCCCTCAGGCGGCTTTTCAAAGACGTGTTCAAAATCGGACATGGGGGCCTCCGTACGTGCGGGTATCCCCTATGTAACGCGCGACACTGTCTGACGGTAGGTCCGGCCCATTGGAAAGCCGTCTTGTCCGATCCAATCCAATCGGGGGTACGGCGGACGCGCACCCAAAACTGGCCCAGTCTGGCCGATCTGATCGCTTTATCGTTCTGGGCCTGGCCGGTGTTTCGCTGGTCCGGGCCGGCGATCTGGGCAGACACCTCAAATGAGGCCGATGCTCGCTGTGCCCCGATAATCGTGGCAGAAAAAGATGGTGTTCCTGTTTAACCTCATCGGGCTCGGCGGTTTGATGCGGACTGCGTCCTTCGTGGGACTCGGGCCCAGGCTGATCGCCATCGGTTGGGTTGACGGTCGGCTCATCAAGTCAGACGCTGCCGGGCCCGCAGCCTAGTTGAAACTGTTGGACCGAACCCGATAGCGACCATCCTGAAAGCCGGCGAACTGCAGACCGGCATCGCGGTGGCGGATCGGCTCGCCGCTCGCATCGGCCACGAGGTGCTGCTCCGAAACATAGGCGGCCCTGTCGTGGTCAAGGCCCTCGGCGATGACATGATAGAAGGGCCGATGGCGGGCTGGGCGGTCCTCGGCGGGCAAGGCGTTCCACCAGGCGTCACCGTGGCCGAACTCAGGATCGACATCGACCACAACCCCGCGAATAGGCAGAATTCGGTGGCGAACCACCTGTCCGATCGCGAATTTTGCCAGGCGGATCGTCATGCCTGACCTTTGGCACGCCAGGGATGACCGCGCCCTGAACGCGGCGTGCTGGTGACTGGACAGGAATCCTCAACCCGTTAGTCTGGTTGGCGAAAATGAGCCTGGGCGATGGGTCCGGTGCTCTGATGACGGATCGGGCCATGCCTGAGACTCCCTCCCAGGCTCCCTGTGGGGCCGCGCCGGATGACGCGCGCCAGGACGTGCCGCTTTATGCGGCGCTCGACCTGGGAACGAACAATTGTCGAATGCTGATCGCGCGCCGGGCCCACAACGGCTTCCGCATCGTCGAGGCCTATTCCCGCATCGTTCGCCTGGGGGAAGGGCTTTCGCATACAGGTGAACTGTCGGCAGCGGCCATGGACCGTGCCGTGTCGGCCCTGGCCGTCTGTGCCGATCGAATTCGCCGCCGCCGGGTTCAGCGCGTGCGCGCGGTGGCGACCCAGGCCTGCCGTGCCGCCTCAAACGGGGGGGCGTTTCTTGAACGGGTACAGCGCGAAACCGGCCTGTCCCTCGAAGTCATCGAACCCGCAGAGGAAGCCAGGCTCGCCGTCGCCGGCTGCACGGACCTGATTGATGATCGCTTCAGGTCGGCCCTGATCCTGGACGTCGGCGGCGGATCGACCGAGATTTCCTGGGTCCGCCCACGCGTACAGAGTGAGCGTCGATCAGCCGACATTCTGGCCTGGCACAGCGTACCGATCGGTGTCGTCACCCTGGCTGAACACTTTCCCGAGCCGGAGCGACCGACGTCCGACTGGTACGAGTCCATGGTCGAGGCCATGCGCTCGCAGATCGCGGCCTTCGTCGGAGCTGAGCCGCATCGCCAAGCCTTTACGAACAACCAGGCCCAACTGATCGGGACTTCCGGCGCGGTGACGAGCCTCGCGAGCCTGCACCTTGGGCTAGCGAAGTATGAGCGCGCTCGGGTCGACGGGTTGCGGATGACCGCAGGCCAGTGCCGCGCCGTCGCCACTACCCTGATGGACCTGGACCGGGCGGGACGGGCCGCCCATGGCTGTATCGGTCCGGACCGCGCCGATCTCGTACTGGCCGGTGCCGCCATTCTGGAAGCCGTGCAGCGACACTGGCCGTGTGAGCACCTTCGGGTCGCCGACCGGGGCCTGCGCGAAGGGCTGTTGCTGTCGTTGATGCGTCGCCGCCGTCGGCGGCGGCGTTGAAGGCCGGGACGCGCCGATGTCGCTCGGCTATACCCGCGCCATGAGCCCGCGCCTGCCCGACCAGCCCCTGATCCTTAGAACCCGCGCCTGGGACGACTACGCCCTGGTCGATTCCGGTGATGGCCGCAAACTGGAGCGCTATGGCCAGGCCCTGGTCGTGCGGCCCGAGCCGCAGTGCCTATGGTCCCCGGCCCAGCCGGATCTGTGGAGCAGGGCCGACGCCATGTTCGATCCGACCGACGACGATGAGGCCGGCAACTGGCGCTTCAACCGGCCCCAGCCAGAGATGACAGAGCTGGCCTGGGGCGCGGCCCGGTTCAACGCCCGTTTCACCAACTTTCGCCACCTGGCCTTCTTTCCCGAACAGGCCGCCAACTGGGAGTGGCTCAAGACCGCCGTCGAGGCGCGCGAGCAGCCGCGCATCCTCAATCTGTTCGGCTATACCGGGGTGGCGTCCCTGGTCTGCGCCGCCGCCGGCGGTGAAGTCACCCACGTCGACGCCTCCAAGAAGTCCGTCGCCTACGCCAAGGAAAATGCTGCCCTTTCCGGCATCGACAATGTCCGCTGGATCGTCGAGGACGCGCGCAAGTTCGTTCAACGCGAGATCCGGCGCGGCAATCGCTATGACGGCATCATTCTGGATCCGCCTAAATACGGACGCGGCCCCGACGGCCAGGTGTGGCGGCTGTTCGAGGACACGCCCGAACTGGTTTCGCTGTGCGCCGAGCTGTTGTCGGACGACGCCGCCTTTCTGTTGATCAACGCCTATGCGGCGCGGATTTCCGGCATGGCCCTGGCGCATCTCTTGGCCGACCGGCTGCCAGGCCGGGGCGGCGTCATCGACTGGGGCGAGTTGGGCCTGGTGGAAGACAGCCCGCGCGCCGCCGAGATTGGCCTCAGCTTCTTCGCACGCTGGAGCGCGGCATGAGCCGGGAGCGCGAGATCACCTCGCTCACCAACGACACCATCAAGGCCGTGCGTGCGCTGCACATGAAGAAGGCGCGCGAGGAGACCGGGACCTTCCTGGCCGAGGGCCTCAAATTCATCGGCGAGGCGCTGGATCTGGGCCAGACGCCCCGACAGCTTCTGGTCGGCAAGGACGCCCGCCCTCACCCGCTGCTCGAGCGCGCGCGGTCCCAGACCCTGGCCGCCGGCGGCGAGATTATCGTCGTGACCCGTGAGATCCTCGAAAAGGTCTCACGCAAGGATAATCCCCAGACCGTTCTGGCCGTCTTCGAACAGCGCTTCACCCCGCTGGATGAGATCGAGCCCGCGCGCGCGCCCTGCTGGGTGGCGCTGGAGCAGGTCCGCGATCCGGGCAATCTGGGCACCATCATCCGCACCGCCGACGCCGCCGGCTGCGGCGGGGTCGTCCTGATCGACGACTGTGTCGATCCGTTCTCGGTTGAGGCTGTGCGGGCCACCATGGGCTCGATCTTCGCCGTCAGCGTAAGCCGCGCGACGCGGGCCGAATTCCTGGCCTGGCGCGCGTCCTGGCCCGGCTCGGTCGTCGGCACCCGGCTCGATGCGGCCCATGACTATCGCGCTGCGCCCTACCGCCGCCCGACCCTGATCCTGATGGGGAATGAACAGGCCGGCCTGACCGACGAGCTGGCCGCCGCCTGCGACCTGACGGTCAAGATCCCCATGCGCGGGCGCGCCGACAGCCTCAATCTGGCCATCGCAACCGGCGTCATGGTCTATGCGGCGACGGAGGGGATCTAGCGCTTCCCGCTGCCCTTGGGGGCGGTGCGGATGCGGCCCGAGCGGCTGACGGCGCGGGCACCGGTGCGGGCCCGCTTGCCGACCACGACGGTCGACCCCGACTTCTTGCCCGAGCCAGGTTTCAAGCCAGTCACGCGCTTTGTGGCCACCTTCGGTTTGCGCGGCTTGTCCTCACGCGCCGCTGCAGCGTCCGCCTTGATCTTGCGGCGCGGCGCGGTCTTCTCAGGCCCCGGACCTTCGGCGAACGGATTGGCCCCGGACTTGACGGTCAGGCGCATCGGCACGCCCGGCAAATCAAAACTCTCGCGCAAGCTGTTGATTAAGTACCGCTTATAGTGATCGGGCATCTGGGAAGCCCGGTTGGCGAACAGCACGAACGTCGGCGGCCGGGCCTTGGTCTGGGTCATGTATTTGGGCTTGATCCGGCGACCGTCGACCGCCGGCGGCGGGTGGCGCTGAACCGCCAGGGCCAGCCAGTCGTTCAGATCGCGCGTCTTGACCTTGGCCGACCACTGACGATGAGCCTCGAACACCGCCGGCATCAGCCGGTCCACCCCCCGCCCGGTCTGGGCCGACAGCGCAATCAGCGGCGTGCCCTTGAGCTGAGGCAGCAGCCGATCGGCCTCCTCCCGCAGCTCGGCCAGTCGATCCTTGCCGTCCTCGACCCGGTCCCACTTCGAGATGCAATAGACCAGCGCCCGCCCCTCGCGCTCGACGAGGTCGGCGAGCTGGAGATCCTGGGTGTCAAAGGCATTGGCCTCATCCATCATCAGGACGACGACCTCGGCAAAGGTCAAAGCCCGGATGGTGTCGGCGACCGACAGCTTTTCCAGCTTTTCCTGCACCCGCGCCTTGCGGCGCATCCCGGCGGTATCGACCAGGCGTACAGGCCGTTCGTCCCACTCAAAATCGACGGAAATGGAGTCGCGCGTGATGCCGGCCTCCGGGCCGGTCAGCATCCGGTCCTCACCCAGCAGTCGGTTTACCAGGGTCGATTTGCCTGCGTTGGGCCGGCCCATGATGGCCACCATGATGGGCTTGCCGGCCTCATCCTCGTCGCTCTCATCCTCCGGCTCATAGGGCGCGACCGCAGCATAGAGATCAGCCATGCCCTCGCCATGCTCGGCCGACAGCGGGATCGCATCCCCGAAACCGAGCCGAACCGCCTCCGCCAGGCCGACGTCACCGGCCTTGCCCTCGGCCTTGTTGCCGATGAGGAGCGTTGGCTTGTCGCGCTTGCGCACCAGGTCCGCAAAAATCCGATCCAGCGGCGTGATGCCCTCGCGGGCGTCGATCACGAACAGGATCAGGTCCGCTTCCTCGACCGCCAGCTCGGTCTGACGCCGCATCCGCGATTCCAGACTTTCGTCCGCGACATCCTCGAAACCGGCGGTGTCGATCAGCGTCAGGTCAATGTCGCCCAGCAGGCCACGCGCATAGCGTCGGTCGCGGGTCACCCCGGGCCGGTCATCCACGATAGCCAGCTTCTTGCCGGCCAGGCGGTTGAACAGTGTCGACTTGCCGACATTCGGCCGTCCGACGATCGCGACCTTCAGGCTCACGGTACGGACGGCCTCCTTCGGGCCTACTGGATGGCGACCAGCTGACCTTCGTCTGTCAGGACGTAGATCATGCCGTTGTAGGCGATGGGTGCGATATAGGCGGCCCCACCAAGGTTCAGACTGGCCTGTTCGGTCCCGGTTCGGGCATCCAGGGCCACGGCCTCGCCTTCCGAACTGACCAGGACCAGACGGTTGGTCGCCAGCAGCGGACCCGACCAGATCGGGCGAACCGTCCGGTCAAACAGGCCCAGCACGCCGCCTTCCTGGCGCTGGCGTCCCTCGTTCAGATCGTAGATCCAGTACACCTGACCATTGGCCCTGTTGATCGTGATCACCTCGCCGGCCTTGGAGACGACATAGACGACGTCACCCGCCACCCACGGTGCGTTCAGCGTCGCGATCGGCAGTTGCCAGCGTGGCGTGCCGGATCGCAGGTCCATCGCGGCGAAGAGCCCGGAATGGCTCCCGGCATAGACCGCCCCCTGATAGACAACCGGTCGCCCGACGATGTCGCGAATCTCGGACAGGGCGTTGGTCCGGTTGGTCCGCGACAGCACCTGTTGCCACAGCTGCTGGCCGTTGGAGGTTCTCAGCGCCACCAACTCGCCCGACGAGAACGGCGCGATGATGATCTCGCCGGAAATGGCAGGGCTGGCCGCGCGCAGGATGCGCGCCGGCTCGGCGATCGCCTGGAAAGACCAGGACTGGTTGCCCGTCGCCGCGTCGAACGCGATCACCTGATTATCGATGTCGACGGCATAGACCCGATTTCCGGCAACGGTCGGGGCCCCATGGACCGGGGTGTCGACGGTGCTGGTCCAGACTACATCGCCGGTCGCCGCATCAAGCGCCGAGACGACGCGCAGACCCGAGGTGACGAACACGCGTCCGTCGCTCACGGCGACGCCGCCTCCGAAGCCCTGATTCTCGCCACCGCCTGAGCCGAATGAGAAAAGCCCGCGGCGATCCTGCTCATTGTTCGTGATCGCGTGGCGCCAGACCACCCGTCCACTCGCGGCATCGACCGCCGAGACGTTGTTGCGGCCATCCAGAACGAACAGACGACCGTCGGCCGCGACGATAGGGGCCGTCACCTGGCTGGTGCGGCCCGATCCTTCACCGATGTCGCGACGCCAGGCGACGCGGAAGGCTTCGCCGGCCTGGGCGTGTTCGATCGAATTCTCCGTCGTCCCCCCCGGCTGGGCCCAGGCGGTCACCGCGCGCGGCGTCGGTAGATTGAACGGGCGACCGGCCAGGGCACTGGAAACCTCGACGGATTCCTCGAACTGGAGAATCGACACGCGCTCGCCGTCCGAGGCCACGGCCTGGCGCTCGTCGTCACCGCCGAAAGGCCAGAGCCGCTGGGCCGTATTGCTGACGCTCGAACAGCCGGCCAGGGCGGCACAGGCACCGGCGGTCAGAAGGAGTTTGAAATGCAACTTCATGGACAGTGACTTTCGCCAGACATCATTGATCTGTCGCGGCACCCGCCGCAGGAGCTTCGGCTCCGGGAGATTCCGCACCGGGACGTCGCGCCGCTGCGGCTTCCGCCTGGGCCTGGGCCTGGGCACGACCCGCCGCCTCTACGATGCCGGACAGGCTGGAGGCCGTGCCGGAGTCAATCATCGACATGGCGACCTGGGCCCGCTGACGCATGGAGTCAGGGAGATCCAGCTCCAGGGTCAGAGCCTGGAATTGCTGACGGGCAGCATCGGTCTGGCCATGCTGAAGCCGAGCCAGAGCCAGGGCCTCCTGGGCCTGGAAGCGGAAAGGACGTCCCTCTTCGGTCAGGGGCGACAGGCGCGCCGTCACATCCTCGAGCGAGCCCGAATTCATCAGCAGCCAGGCGGCCTTGAGCCGCGCAACATCCGCGATGAGGGGCTCATCCGACGCCTCAGCGGCCTGGTCGAACAGCGCGACGGCCTCGGTCGTTTCGCCCCGCTCCACGCGAAGGCCGGCGCGCTGCATCAGGGCCAGAGCCTGATAGGACGGGTTTCCCGCCGCCTCGACCTCGACAAAGGCAGCCTCGGCAGCGGCCTCGTTCTGCGTTTGCAGCGCATCCATGCCACGTTGATAGGCTTGGGACGCCTCTGCGGCCGTCCAGCCCTTGCGGGCATCCAGGAACCAGATGCCGCCCACAACGAGGACAGCGGCACCGGCAACGGCTGCACCGATGGGCCACCATTTGCGGAACAACTCTTTCCAGCGCTCGGACCGGAGGTTCTCTTCGACCTCTTCAAAAACGTCTGACAAGCGTGTCGACTCCCCTGGCCCAACGCGGGCTGAACATAAAGCGCCGCGAACCTAGAGGTTCGCGGCGACTGTCGCAACGCAAGCCAAGCCTTCAAACTGGGCTTTTTGTCGACGTAGGATCAATCAGGCCTGATCAACCCGCCAGCCGGCCAGTCCCGCCGCCACAATTACCGTAGCTGAAACGATCCAGAACGCCACCAGGGACGGGCTGTGCTGCAATGCGATCCCCAGCCCGTCGATCAGGGGGGCGAGATGACCCGAAGGTCTGATCCCGGCGACGGCGGCGTAGGTTCCCGAAAGCTGGGCCAGGCCCGAACCGATTCCCGCCTCCAGGGTTTCGCGCACGGCAAAGAAGCCGCCGATCATACCCGCGAGCGTCAGAACAAAGGCGCGAACCCGTCCATTGCGGCGCAGCCTGCGCTCAACCTGTTCCACAAAGGCCTCTGCATCCTCGAGCACAGGCGATTGCGAAAACAGCCGCTCAATCTCGCCGTCGAACGCGTTACGATCCGACATGAGCAGGCCTCCTCTGTGTTTGCGGGCCGGGTTCCAGCCGCGTCCGAAGCTTATCCAGACCACGTTTGACATGAGATTTCACCGTACCAAGCGGCAAACGCAAGGCTGCCGCGATTTCCGAATGGGTCATCCCTGCGCCGTGGCACAGGGTGATGCAGACCCGCTCCACCTCAACCAGTCCCTTGAGCGCCTCATCGAGATCGATGGTGCGGCCGTGATCCGGCATCGGCACCATCGGCTCTGGCGCCGCATCCAGGTCCGTCCAGCGCGCCTCTTTTTGGCGGCGCTTGATGTAGAGCCGGGCTGCGATCTTGCGGACCCAGGCCGAAAAGGCCCCCTCGCCGCGAAAGTCGGCACACCGCTCGAAGGCCTGGATGAAGGCGTCCTGGGCCACGTCGTCGGCCAGAGCCGGCTCAGCCCCCATCCGCCGCAGCAGGCCGCGCACGGACGCCGAGTGACGCCGGACCAGCTCTCCGAACTCCCGCCGGCCGCCGGCCGCCGCAAAGGCGGCCAACTCGACGTCGTGGAACCGTGACAGGTCAGATGGTTTCCCGGCCATCGCCAGTCTCCCCTGATCTCGGCCTCAGTCCGCCCGCGTCTTGTTGAAGAAGCTCAACACAATGAAGGCCAGGCCCAGGAAGCCAGGAACCGCCGCCATGCCCATCATCGGATAGACCGCTTCGCCGTCTTCAAACCCGACCATCCAGCCGAAGGTGGCGATGCCGGCGGCGATCGCCAGCCAGATCACCCCGGTGCGCAGATCCGTATGCGCCGTCGCCGGCGGCTTGCGGGTCGACTTGGCGATGGTTTCGACCAGCTCGGCCGGCAGTTCCTGGCCCTTGTCCAGGGCGTGACGCACCGTCTCTTGAAGATCGCGCCGCTCGCGGGTCTTGAACCAGCTCGGCACTAGAACGATGGCGGTGATCATCGCGAATACACTCAACGGAATGAGAATTTCGGGGCCCATGGATAGATTTCCCTATTGATCGGTCAGGCCCATTGCCCGCCGCTTGATCCCAAGAGGCATCGAGCCCTCCTTTGGGATGCAAGCTCGCGATGAAATTTTCGTAAGGTCAGAACCGTCCGGGCAGGACCGAAGTTCGAGCCCGCCTCAAGGCGCGCGCCAGATCGCCGCGCAGGGCCAACCAGATCCCCGCACCAGCCGCCAGCATCAGTGCCGCTACGCCCGACGCCGGTGCCAATGCCAGGCTCAATTCATGGAAGACAGGCCGCAGAGCCCAGCCCAGAAGGGCTGCGGCCCCGGCCCACAGCGCCAGCGCCCCCAACCGCATCCACAGCCGGCGCTGTTCCACTCGCGCCAGCACGCGCGCCGTAAAGGCATGATCAACCGCTGGCGGCGCATCAGCATCCGGTCCCAGGGCCTGTTTCAGGCGGTCATCGGCGGTCATGGCGTCTCTCCCATGGCTTCAAGCAGTTTAGCGCGGCCGCGCGCGACGTGCGACTTGACGGTGCCGACCGGCAGTCCCAGCGCCTCGGCCGCCTCGGCGTGGGACCAGTCGGCGGCCAGGCACAGGGCCACCACCGCCCTCTGATCGTCGGGCAGGCTGGACAGCGCCTGTCGCACCGCGACCTGGTCCCGCGCCGCCGGGGTATCGAAGGCGGGCCGGGTGTCCAGCCACTGACGGTCCCGCGCGGCCGACCGCGCCCGCCCCCGCTGCGCCGTCAGGGCCTTGCGCCAGGCCAGACCGCACAACCAGGACCGAACGCTGGCGTCGGCCTTCAACGTGCCCAGCTTGGTCCAAGCGGTCAGAAAGGTCTCCTGGGCCAGATCCTCGGCCTCATGTTCGTCGCGGCAGACGCGGCGCAGGAAGCCCCTGACCGCGCTCTGATGTCGACCGACCAGCTCGGCGAAGGCGCGCGACGACCCGGCCCTGGCCGCCTGGGCCAGAGCCTGATCCGCCTGATTGTCGGGCCCCCGACTGGACACGTCAGGCCTTCGGACCCTTCCAGGTCAGGGCATAGACCAGCGAGGCGATCGCCAGGGCACCCATGACGACCACCACAATCAACAGGGCTTCGGCCAAGCCCTCGTCACTCAGGATTCCGCTTCTGGAGATATAGAGCAGACCGCCGGCCATAGCCCCGAACAGCGCCGCCTGATACCAGCCCCAGTTGATCCGGGGAGCTCGCTCTGCCCGTGCGCTCTCCTCAAGCTCTTCGCGGCGATTGATCGCGGCGATCAACTCTGCGGGCGGCTCCCGGCCCTTCTCGGCATACGCCTGCACAAGCGCCAGCGCATCTTTGCGCGCACGATAGCTGAGCCAGTTCTGCCAGGCCTCGGCGATGAACCAGCCCATCGGAAACAGCAGCCACCAATAGCTGCGAAACAGGTCTTCCATCGATCAGCCCTCCTCAGGCCGGTGCCGCAGCGCGCTCATCAGCTCGGCCGGCGGCTCACGCCCGGCGGCGGCGTAGGTTTCAATCAGGCGAAGCTCGTCACGGCGCGCCTGTTCTTTCAGCCAGCCCTGCCAGGCCGAGCCTAGCATCCAGGCCAGCGGGAAAATCAGCCACCAATAGTCCCCGAACAGCTCAACCATCTCTTCGTCTCCAGCGAGCTGCCGTGTCGGCGGCCCTTCGAGACTGTATCGCCGCCGAGGTGCCGATTGGATGCGGCATCAAATCGGCGACGCGAAACAAACTCGCGGCAGGTGCCTCCGCCCTCTAATTACGTCATGGCCGGGTTTATCCCGGCCACCCATACCCTCTATCTCACCGCCACAGGCTGCAAAGCAGGCGGCTACGGGTCCCCGGGACAGGCCCGGGGATGACGGACTATGTTGGAACGGCACCGTAGGAGGGCTTCACGCAAACCCGCCCAGCGCCGCCTCATAGATGTCCGGCTTGAACCCGGCGATGCGGCGATCGCCCAGGTCCAACATCGGCCGCTTGATCATCGAGGGCTGGGCCAGCATCAACTTGACCGCCTTGGCCGCATCCAGGTCCACCTTGTCGGTGTCCGGCAGCTTCCTGAAGGTCGTGCCGGCGCGGTTCAGCACCGTCTCCCAGCCCAGCTCCTGCACCCAGCCGTTCAGGCGCGCCTCATCGATCCCGGCCTTCTTGTAGTCGTGGAAGGTGTAACGAACGCCGCGTTCATCCAGCCACACACGGGCCTTCTTGACCGTGTCGCAGTTGGGGATGCCGTACAGGGTGAAGCTCATGATCCCGGTTCTGCCCGATTCCGTCGCCGGCTGAAAATCGCGCGACGTTTCGACGCCGTCAGTCTGATTGCGCTCGCCTGATCCCGACATCCGGCGCAAGACTGGCCAGCGAATGGAGCACGCCATGACCGACAAGACCGCGCCCTGCCTCTGGTTCAACGGCGAGGGGAAGGGCAAGCAGGCCGCCGAACTCTATGTGTCGCTGATCCCCAATTCGCGGATCGTCTCGGACCGGCATCCGATGGTGGTCTTCGAGCTGGACGGACGGCGCTACATGATCCTGGACGCCGGGCCGATGTACACGCTCAGCCCCGCGCTCTCGATCTATGTCGACTGCGACGACCAGGCCGAGATCGACCGGCTATGGGACACACTTCTGGACGGCGGTGGTCAGGAAATCCGCTGCGGCTGGCTGACGGATCGTTTCGGGGTGTCCTGGCAGATCATTCCCAAGATCCTGCCCGTTCTCTTCGCCGACCCGGATCGCGCAGCCGCCAACCGGGCCATGGAGGCGATGATGGCCATGCAGAAGATCGACATCGCCGGTCTCCAGCGCGCCTTCGACGGAGCCTGAGGTGAAACTCTACGCCCACCCCTTTTCGTCCTACTGCCAGAAGGCCCTGATCGGCTTCTATGAGAACGACATCTCGTTCGAAGCCCGCTTCCTCGAAGACGATGGGGCCATGGACGAGCTGACAGCCCTGTGGCCGATCAAGAAATTCCCGCTGTTGGTTGATGGCGATCACACAGTGATGGAGGCCACCTCGATCATCGAGCATCTGGCCGTGCATCACCCCGGCCCGGTCCAGTTGATCCCGAACGATCCCGCCGCCGCCGCCCAGGTGCGGAGGCTGGACCGGGTCTTCGACAACTATGTGAACCGCCCGCAGCAGGACATCATCTTCGAGGCGATCCGTCCCGAAGGCGTCAATCGTGACTCGTATGGCGTCGCCCGCTCGCGCGAGATGCTGGAGACGATCTACGCCTGGCTGGATCAGCATCTGGCCGGGCGCGAATGGGCAACCGATCACGGCCTTTCGCTGGCCGACTGCGCCGCAGCCCCGGCCCTGTTCTACGCCGACTGGACCCACGAGATCCCGGCACGGTTCAGCAATCTGATCGCCTACCGCTCGCGCCTGATGGAGCGTCCGTCGTTTCGGCGCTGCATCGAGGACGCCCGAAGGTTCAGGCCTTATTTCCCGCTGGGGGCGCCGGATCGGGATTAGCCAGGGCGCGGCGGCGCTCGATCCGCCGCCAGATCTGGTCGTGCAGGGTGAAGAACAGCGTCTGCACCAGCGGCTCGATCGTCCCCACCGCCAGGGCGATGCGCCAGTCCCGCGTCAGGGCGAAGGCCACCGTCACGGCCACGGCGAAGTGCATGACGCCATAGCTGACCGATTTGGCCGCCAAGGTCCTGAAGCTGGTCGGCAGGGCGTGGTTACAGGCGTGGTGATCGTGCAGACCGACCCGACCCTCGACCGCCTCGGCCGCTTCCTGCAGGTCCGACAGGGTGCCGCGCCGCTCAATCCGGTGCCAGACCCGGTCATGGACCACAAAGGCCACCGTCTGGGCCATCGGCTCGATCATCCCGACCGCCAGGGCCAGGCGCCAATCGCGCGTGATCGCCCACGCCACCAGCACCGCCACGACCAGGTGCATCGTCCCGTAGGAGACGATCTTCAGCCACAGCTGCCGCGCCGCCTGGGCGATGATGCGAACCATGTCCCCTAGATGGTCGCCGCGGCGCCACGCCACAAGGCAATAATTGTGATCGTGACGATAAGCCCGTCCTGGCCCTTGCCGCGCCTGCCGGGAGCGGTCTATAGCCCGCCCGCAAAACGGAGACTCCCATGGAGATTCGCGAGGGCCTCACCTTCGACGATGTTTTGCTTGAACCCGGCCCGTCCGAGGTGATGCCGACCCAGGTCGACACCGCCACCCGATTGACCCGCGATATTCGGCTGAACATCCCCCTGGCCTCGTCCGCGATGGACACGGTCACAGAAAGCCGTCTGGCTATCGCCATGGCCCAGGCCGGCGGGCTGGGCGTGATCCACCGCAACCTGACGCCTGAGGAACAGGCCGAGCAAGTCCGCAGCGTCAAACGCTACGAAAGCGGCATGGTGGTCAGCCCGATCACCATCCACCCCGACACCTCGCTGGATGAGGTCCGGGCCATCCGCGAGCGGCGCAAGATCTCCGGCTTCCCCGTGGTCGAGCGTGACACCGGCAAGCTGGTCGGGGTCCTGACCAATCGCGATATGCGTTTTGAGGGCGACGGCGCGCGCACCGCCGGCGATCTGATGACCCGCGACAACCTGGCCGTGGTGCGTGAAGGGACCGGCAAGGTCGAAGCTCAAGGCTTGCTCAACACCCGCAAGATCGAGCGCGTCATCGTCGTCGACTACGACTTCCGCGCCGTCGGCCTGATCACCGTGAAAGACATCGAAAAGGCCCAGGCCCACCCGAACGCCGCCAAGGACGATCAGGGCCGGCTTCTGGTCGGTGCCGCCTCCACCGTCGGCGATCAGGGCTATGAGCGCTCCATGATGCTGGCCGAAGCCGGGGCCGATGTGGTGGTGATCGACACCGCCCACGGCCATTCGGTCCAGGTCACCCGCGCGGTTGAGCGCATCAAGCGCGAGAGCAACCGCACCCAGATCATCGCCGGCAATGTCGCCACCTATGACGCCGCCCGCGCCCTGATCGACGCCGGCGCCGATGCGGTCAAGGTCGGCATCGGCCCGGGCAGCATCTGCACCACCCGCATCGTCGCGGGTGTCGGCGTGCCCCAGCTGACCGCCATTATCGACGCCGTGCGCGCCGCCCGCGACAGCGGCGTGCCGGTCATCGCCGACGGCGGCATCAAATATTCCGGCGATCTGGCCAAGGCCATCGCAGCGGGGGCCTCGGTGGCCATGCTCGGCTCGATGTTCGCCGGCACCGACGAAAGCCCTGGCGAGGTCTTTTTGTACCAGGGCCGGTCCTACAAATCGTACCGCGGCATGGGCTCGGTCGGGGCCATGGCCTCCGGCTCGGCCGACCGCTACTTCCAGAAGGAAGTTTCGGACCAGATGAAGCTGGTGCCTGAAGGCATCGAGGGCCAGACCCCCTACAAGGGGCCGATCGCGCCGGTGCTGCACCAGCTGGTCGGCGGGCTGCGCGCCTCGATGGGCTATGTCGGCGCCGCCACCATCGACGCCTTCCAGGACCGCGCCAAATTCATCCGCATCACCGGCGCTGGCCTGCGTGAAAGCCACGTCCACGACGTGATGATCACGCGCGAAGCGCCGAACTATCGCCAAGGCTAAGCTTGGGAGGGCTCACATCATGCACCATCCGCACCTGTTCCCCGACGTCCACCCCGACCTGATCGTCGCGGGTTTCACTATCATTCTGGCGCTGGTCCAGATCCTGTGGGCCGCCGCCGCGCGGACCAATGAGCTGGGGCTGAAGTGGAACGCCGGCCCTCGCGACGGGGAAACACCGCCGCCCGGTCCGGTGGCCGGTCGTCTGATCCGGGCCCAGGCCAATCTGTTCGAGACCCTGCCGCTGTTCCTCGGCGCCGTGGCGCTGGTCCATCTGGCCGGCAAACAGGGCGAGCTGTCGATGTGGGGGACGCACCTGTACCTGCTCGCCCGCATCATCTACCTGCCGCTCTATCGCTGGGGCGTGCCGGGCCTGCGCTCGCTGGTCTGGATGGCCTCGCTGGTCGGCCTGGGCATGACCCTCTATGCGCTCTTCACCTAGACCATGAGGGATGGAGGTCGGATCGCCGCCGCTATTGAGGTTCTCACCGACCTGGAGACGCGCCGCGTCCCGGCCAAGGTCGCGCTGAAAACCTGGTCCGACCGCTCGCGCTTCGCCGGTGCCAAGGACCGGGCCTTCGTTTCGGGCCTGGTGCTGGACGCCCTGCGCACCCGCCGCTCGACCGGCTGGCGCATGGGCGACGACAGCGCGCGCGCGGCGGTCCTGGGCGTTCTGGCCTGGGGCTGGCGCTGGCCGACCGATCGCCTGGCCCAAGCTGCGGCCGAAGACCCGCACGGCCCCGGCGCCCTGACCGAGACCGAGACCGCCGCCCTCGCCGCACCGCGCGACCTGGATGAGGCCCCGGCTGCGGTTCGCGGCGACTATCCCGACTGGCTGGATCCGCATCTGGCGCGTGTGTTCGGCGAGGCCCGCGCCGATGAAGCCGCCGCCCTGGCCCAGCGCGCGCCGGTGGATCTTCGTATCAACACCCTCAAGACCGAGCCCGAGCGCGCCTTCAAGGCGCTGCAGCCGCTGGGCGCCGAGCCGATCACGGACCTTGCGACCGCAGCCCGTATCCCGGCCCCGGATCCGGCCGTTCGCACCGGCGCGGTCGAGACCATTCCGGCCTTCCACAAGGGCTGGTTCGAGGTTCAGGACCTGGGCAGCCAGCGCGCCGCCCTGATGGCCGGCGACATCAAGGGCAAGCAGGTGCTGGATTTCTGCGCCGGCGGCGGCGGCAAGTCCCTGGCCCTCGCGATGGCCATGGGAAACACCGGCCAGCTCTACGCCTATGACAATGACGCCCGGCGCATGGCCGACATCATCCCGCGCGCCCAGCGCGCCGGCGTGCGCAACCTTCAGGTCCGCTCGCCGGTCATACCCAACGCCCTGAACGGCCTTGACGGCAAGATGGACATCGTCTTCGTCGATGCCCCCTGCACCGGCTCGGGCACCTGGCGGCGGCACCCCGACACCAAATGGCGCCTGACGCCCGACCAGTTGGACCGCCGCCTGGCCGAACAGGACGCCGTGCTGGATCAAGCCTCGGCCTTCGTGAAGCCGGGCGGGCGCCTCGTCTATGTCACCTGCTCGCTCTTCGCCGAAGAGAACGAAGACCGGGTCGCGGCCTTCCTGGCGCGCAACGGCGCCTTCGCCCAAGGCAAAGGATCGATGCGCCTGTCGCCGCTGTCGGCCGGGACCGATGGCTTCTTCGCCCAGGTCCTGACGAGGGCGGCTTGAGCGGCTTTCGCCTCGAAACCTGGGGGGCGCTCAGCGTCCTGCCGGTCATGGCCGCGCCCGCCGAATACGGCGCCGATCTCAAGACCCGCATCCAGCCGCTGATGACCGGCATCGGCCCGGTCGAGGGCGCGGTAGCCCTGAGCGCCGCCCTCGCCCGGCTGGAAGCGCGCGGTCACTTGCCCGGCCTGATCGTCTCGCTCGGCTCTTGCGGGTCGCCGACTCTGGAACACGCCGCGACCTATCAGGTCGCCTCGGTCAGCTATCGCGACATGGACTGCACCGCCCTGGGCTTCGCCAAGGGGGTGACGCCGCTGTCGAACCTGCCCGCCGTCCTGCCCCTGCCCTGTCCGATCCCGGACTGGCCCAGCGCCCGGCTCTCGACCGGGGCCAATGTCGTTTCGGGCGCCGCCTATGCCCGGATCGACGCCGACATGGTCGATATGGAGACCTGGGCCCTGGTCCGCGCCGCCCAGACCTTCGACATCCCGCTGGTCGCCCTGCGCGGCGTTTCGGACGGCCGCGCCGAACTCAAGGCGCTGGAAGACTGGACCTCCACCCTCGCCCATGTCGACCAGAGCCTGGCCGTCGCCCTAGACCGTCTGGCCGCCGAGATCAGGGGGCGCGGTCCCGCCGCCCTTGAAATCGCCGTCATCCCGGACCAAGACCCCCGCCATCCGCCAGCCTAGGGATTCCCGCGCCGTGACCGACCACCAGAAAGTCCTCATCGTCGATTTCGGCAGCCAGGTGACCCAGCTGATCGCGCGGCGTCTGCGCGAGGCGAACGTCTATTGCGAGATCCATCCGTTCCAGAAGGCGGAAGCCGCGCTGGCGGCGATGACCCCGGCGGCCATCATCCTGTCCGGCGGCCCGGAGAGCGTTCACGAGGAAGGCAGCCCGCGCGCACCCCAGGCTGTGTTCGACGCAGGCGTGCCGGTGCTGGGCATCTGCTACGGCGAGATGACCATGTGCGAACAGCTGGGCGGCAAGGTCGAGGGCGGCCACACGCGCGAGTTCGGCCGCGCCGAGATCACCGTCCAGAAAGCCTCGCCCCTGCTCGAAGGTCTGGCCGGCGTCGGCGAGGAAGAGACCGTCTGGATGAGCCACGGCGACAAGATCGTCGCGATCCCCGAGGGCTTTGACGTCATCGCCACCTCGCCCGGCTCGCCCTATGCGGTGATCGGCGACGAGACCCGGCGGCTCTATGGCATCCAGTTCCACCCCGAAGTCATGCACACCCCACGCGGGGCCCAGATGCTGGCCAATTTTACCCGCCGCATCGCCGGCCTGACCGGCGACTGGACCATGGCCGCCTATCGCGACGAGAAGATCGCCCAGATCCGCGAACAGGTCGGTGACGCCAAGGTCATCTGCGGCCTGTCCGGCGGTGTCGATTCCTCTGTGGCGGCGGTGCTGATCCACGAAGCCATCGGCGATCAGCTGACCTGTGTGTTCGTCGACACCGGCCTGCTCAGAAAGGACGAGGCCAAACAGGTCACCACCCTGTTCCGCGAGCACTACAACATTCCGTTGGTTCATGTTGATGCGTCTCAGGAATTCCTCGGCGCCCTGGCCGGCCAGTCCGACCCGGAGACCAAGCGCAAGACCATTGGCCGGGTGTTCATCGAGATCTTCGACCGCGAGTCCGCCAAGATCGACGGGGCCGAGTTCCTGGCCCAGGGCACCCTCTATCCCGACGTCATCGAGAGCGTCTCGGCCTCCAGCGGCAAGGCCCATGTGATCAAGAGCCACCACAATGTCGGCGGCCTGCCCGACTATATGAAGCTCAAGCTGGTCGAGCCCTTGCGCGAACTGTTCAAGGACGAGGTCCGGGCGCTGGGCCGCGAGCTGGGCCTGACCGAGGCCTTTGTCGGCCGTCACCCCTTCCCGGGGCCCGGCCTGGCCATCCGCATTCCCGGCGAGATCACGCCGGACGCCGTCGCCACCCTTCAGGACGCCGACGCCATCTATCTGGACGAGATCAGGAAGGCCGGCCTCTATGACGACATCTGGCAGGCCTTCGCGGTGCTGTTGCCGGTCAAGACCGTCGGCGTCATGGGCGACGCCCGCACCTATGAAAAGGTCCTGGCCCTGCGCGCCGTCACCTCGACCGACGGCATGACCGCCGACTTCTATCAGTTCCCCTGGGAGATGCTGGGCCGCACCGCCACCCGCATCATCAACGAGGTCCGCGGCGTCAACCGCGTGGTCTATGACGTCACCTCCAAACCGCCGGGAACGATCGAGTGGGAATAGGCCGAAACCTCGCCATCGCCTTGGCCACGACGGGCCTCGCCTTCGGTGCGTCGGCCCAGGAGCGGCCCGATCCCGACACCCTCACCGCCGCTGGAGACGGCCCCTATCTGACGCCGGGTTGGTCGCGCGGCTGGCTGGCGCGTAGCGTCTCGCCCGACCTGACACCTGTGGAACAGCGCGTCGCCCGCACCGGTCAGATCACGGTGGCGGCGGTTGGCGACGTCCCCGCCTTCACCGTGCCGCTTCGCCCCATCACCGCCGGGCCGGCGCCGGACACCCTGCCGCTGGATCCGTCGACCCGCCTGATGGTGCTGGCCGACACCCACGGCGAATATGAGATCGTGGTCGAGTTCCTGCGCCGCCAGGGCGTCATCGACGCGGACCTGACCTGGGCCTTTGGCGACGGCCAGATGGTGGTCACCGGCGACATCTTCGACCGAGGCGCCCACCAGCTCGAAATCCTGTGGCTGTTCTATAAGCTCGAAGCCGAGGCCCGGGAGGCCGGCGGCGCGCTGCACGTCCTGTTGGGCAATCACGAGAACATCGTCCTGCGCAACGATCTGCGCTACCTGCACCCGCGCTACGTCGAGACGGCCCGGATTCTGGGCGTCGAGACCTATCCTGACCTCTTCGCGCCAGAGACCCTCTTGGGAGACTGGCTGCGCTCACGCCCGGCGGTGCTGAAGCTGGGCGATATGCTGCTGCTGCACGGCGGCATCTCGCCCCAGGTGCTGGACGCCAATCTGACCGTCAGCGATCTCAACCGGCTGGTGCTGGCCAGCCTGCAGACGCCCGTAGCCCGCCGCAGCGAGCTCGATCCCCAGACAGCCTTGGTCGCCGGCTCGTTCGGCCCGCTGTGGTTCCGCGGCTACTTCCCCGAACAGGCCACGCTGGAGCGCCCCTATATGCCGACCGCCGAGGTCCAGCGGTCGCTGACCCAGTTCGGCGTCGAACGCATCCTCGTCGGCCACACGGTGATGGATCAGGTCACCCCGCTCTACGACGGTCGCGTCATCGCCGTTCAGGTCTATCCTGACCGCGACGATGAAACTGGTCTGCCAATCCTCGAAGGTGCCCTGCGCGATCAGGGCCGCTGGTTCCGCGTCAACGCCCAGGGCGAGCGCGTAATGCTGGAGTTGGACGGGGATTGACCCTCGCGGTTCGCCGGTCGGGGGTCAATCCGCAAAGTCGGGTGCGCGCTTCTGGAGGTTGGCGGCGACCGCCTCCATCTGGTTCGGCGTCCCGATCAAGGACCCCTGCTCCCGGCTTTCGGCCAGCAATATCTCTTCTACGCCAGCTTGGAGCGCCAGGTTCGCCAACCGCTTGGCCGCCCGGATCGCCTCGGGGTTCCGCACCGCAATCTCGCGCGCCAACGACAGGGCGTCAGCCACCGGATCCTCGGCGGTGCGTGTTGCAAAGCCCAGCCAGACCGCCGCCTCCCCCGAGAATTCGCGGGCCGTATAGATCAGCTCACGCAGGATATCGTCCTGGACCAAGCCGGACCAAAGGGCGAACCCGGCCATGTCCGGCACGATCCCCCATTTCATCTCCATCACCGACAGACGCGTATCGGGGCGAACGAGGCGAATATCGGCCCCCGACATCAGTTGAAGCCCCCCGCCGTACGCCACGCCGTGCACCGCCGCGATCACCGGCACGGCCAGGCTTCGCCAGCCCCAGCAGACTTGTTGAAAGATATTGGCCGGCCCATGGGTGCGCGCCATGATGTCGAAGTCCGACCCGGCCAGCCCCGCCATGGAGGCCATATCGAGTCCCGCGCAGAAGGCCCTTCCGTCACCCGACAGGACCACGGCCCGGAGGCCAGCCATCCCGGCCAGTCGGTCGATCGCCGCGGCCAGCGCCTCGATCATCTCCGGGTCGAGCGCATTCATCTTCTCGGCTCGGGTCAGGCGGACGTGCGCAACGCCGTCCTCGAGGGTGATGCTGACCCGGCCATTCATGGATGCTGCGCCTCGCCTAGGAACCCGGCGTGCGGAAGTGGCGCGCATCCACCCGGGAGGTGGCGGGATTGACCGCCGCTTGTGCCGGCGACGCCTCAATTGAATAGCGCGTGTCGTGGCAGTCGCCGGGCTGATCCGGGACGGCAGGATTGAAGATCATTACCACGGCAAAATCATAGCCGTCGGCGTTGAAGACGCCGTCGCTACCGAGCGGCGTCACTTCGACCTGGCCATTGCGCACGCCCAGTCCGGTCATCTGCAAGCCGCCACGGCTGTCCAGCCGATAGCGCTGTGGGCCGCCGGCACGGATCTGGTGATAGGCTGCGCCGAGCTCCTGAATCTGGCCTGACATCGAGCTGCGCGAACGCTTGCCGCCGCCAGCCAGCGACACCGCCCCATCAATCCGCGGGGCCATCAAATAATCACGCGCGAAATTCTGGATACGCCAGGTCTCGGCCGCCTGCGGCAGGGTCGTCCCAACCTCGCCCAGGGTCGCCGTCATGGTCTCCAGACCGTCCAGGGTCGCAGCATTTTCCCAAAGGCGGGTCACGATACGGGGACCGTGCCGATCGGCCAACGATTGCAGCAGCGTCCACTGGCCGTAGTTGTGGCCATCTTCTGTCGTGGTCCAGCACAGCTGGGGCGCTCCGAAATCGGTTACGGCATAGCGAGCGGCGTCTTCATCCTCACCCATGGTCGCCGTCTCGATCCATGAAGCTGTCGATTCATAGAGCCATTGCAGGCCCTCTTCGGAATCGTAGCCATACTGGACCATGTGATTGAACTCGTGAGCGGCTGTGGCGCGCATGAGGCGCATTGGATCCTCGCCTTCGTCACGCCCTTCACTCAGATTGTTGTCGATGACCAGAATGGTGCGCGAGGCGGTGCGCTCACGAACAGCCGCCGTCTGCGGATTGTCAAAGATCACCTCGACCCCACGCATATAGCCCATCGTGCCTTCGCCGGCGTCGGCGATATAGGCCCGCAAGCGCCCGTCGGCATCCCGCACGGGCGCGCTCCAGCCCAGCTGATGGATCTGGGTGTCGAACGCCCGCTGAATCGCTTCGGCTGTCGCCTGGGCATATTCGGGCGTCGTGCGGTCGCGCCCACGCAGGGTGTACATGAGACGGAAGTCGCGCGTCTCGATGGTTTCCATCGGCCCGCTGAGCGTGACGGGATTCTCCGACTGGGCGCGCAGTTCATCGACGACGCCGGCATCGACATTCGACACCTCCAGCACATAGGCCCCCGACGACGCACCGTCGGAATAGCGCGTCATGTTCAGCACATACCGACCCGACGTCGGCACCGTGAAGGCGAAGGCCGAGTTCAGGGTTCCCACAGCGCGATCGTCATTGAGGGCAACGGGAAAACCGTCCAGTCCATTCAGGGTAATGACCGGATCGAGGCCCTCATCCACCGCGTCAGCCATGACCAGGATGGTCTGCCCGGCCGTCAGGTCCAGCGGATAATCCCGCTCCGGCGTCCTGTCGTCGATCTGACCCTCGTAACGGGCAATCACCGAGCGGGTGATGGTGTCGAAGTTGAACGGAGCATGGGCGTTCGGATCAATCGCCATAGACAACACGGCCTCGCCGGCCCCTTGCCCTCCGAACGTCCCCACAACCACCGTGTAACGCCCAGGTTGGTCGGCCCGATAGACGATCTGCGAGTTGAGGCTGCCGTCGCCGCGATCGTCGTTTTCAGCCACCGTCTCGCCGGTCGGGCTGATGAGGGTCAGGGTCGTGTCCAGTTCCTCCGACACCGCGACGGTGGTCGCGACAAAGGGTTCACCGGCCGGCAGATCAACCTGATAGCGAACCTCGGGCTGACGGCGCGACAGGGAGGCAATCGCATCTTGAAGCGTTCGCGATCCATACGACAGCCCGACATCCGCCCCGTAGAACAGGTCCAGCGAATAATCACCCGTGGCGTTGCTGAAGCCGGACACCGAAACCGTGTAACGCCCAGGCCGCTGGGCGGCATAGATGATGCGCGAACTCAGATCGCCCGGCGCGACATCATCATTCATCGCCACCTGACGGCCGTCGGGGCCGCGCAGGGTCAGCACCGTATCCAGGCCGGACGGCCCATAGGCGGTCAGGGTGACGACCTGGCCGGCAGCCAGATCAAAGCTGTGTTCGGCCCGTGGAGCATTCCGGGTCAGGGAGCCCTCATAGTTCGGTCCCGGCTGAGCCATTGCCCATGAACCGGTGGCCGCCAGGACAAGCGCGGCGAGCGCGACACTGGTACGCATGAGATCATCCCCCTGATGAAGCCCCTCTGGCTTCCTGGACCGTCTAGCTAGCCTGACCGACAACGGCTTCCAATGGGCAAGCCCTGTCCAAACATGACGGCGTTCAGAAAAGCGCGACGAGGCACCGGGCCGTGAGCTCTGCCGACGCCGAAGTCTGGTCGGTTGCAAAGTGGCCTTCAATCTCCAGATTCGGCGCGAACCGGACGAGGGCCTTCTCGTCCGCCACGCCTCGGCTTCATCTAGTCAGCGCGCGCCGAAGTCGCGAGGGCGGCGAGCTGCCTTCCAATGAACTCCCGCGTTTGCGGGTCAGTCAGGATCATGGTCTCGTGATCCACCTTGGCGGAGACCTGACCGATGATGATCTCGGGCTTGTTGAGCGTACGGGCATCCAGGAACACCAACACCTGCCGCAAATGGTACTGGCACCGGGCCCCGCCGATCATGCCCGGCGAAGCGGTTTGGATGGCGACGGGCTTTCCTACGAATGGCTGAGGGGTCGTGCGCGACAGCCAGTCGAGCGCATTCTTGAGGCCGCCTGGGATGGAATAGTTGTACTCTGGCGTCACGATGATCACGCCGTCAGCCGCGCGGATCGCATCGGCCATCTCCGTCACCTGGGCCGGGATGCCCTCGCCCTGGAGGTCCATGTCGTAGATCGGGAAATCACCAATCGACCCGAGTGACTTGATGGTCACGCCCGCAGGTGCCAGCTCCGGCAGGGCTCGGGCGACCGCCGCATTGAACGACGCCTTGCGCAAACTGCCGAGCAGGACGACGAAAGTGAGCGGGCGAGAGTCGGTCATGGGGTTTCCATTGAATATGAGAGAGCCGGGCGACGACCCAGGGTTACAGATCAAACCGCCGGCGGATAGACCCGGCGCACTTCAAGCCTTCCGGCAGCTGTCGGGTTCAGCAGATCCCGATTGCCGGTGTCGAGCCAGTCCAGGCCGTGATCAGGCTCCAGAAGGACGACCTGGCGGTCGTGATAGGGCGCAATATCCGGTCCCGGCGTACAGGTCAGCATCGAAAAGGCCCCCTGTTTCATCACGCCGGCAATCCAGAAATCAGGGTGGGCTGGCATCTCGAACAGCCACTTGGTCTTTTTCTTTTCTCCGCGCTGGGCGTCGGTGAACTCATAGAAGCCGCAAGCCGGAATCAGGCAGCGGTCGGCCGCTGAAAAATCTCGGCCCTCCGATCGGAAGTTGAAGACGGGCCTACCCGTCGGACCTTTCCAGGCCCAGGGAGTCATCATCAGCGCCAGATCGCCTTCGTGCCTGGCCACGATCGGAGCCCTCGCTCCAATCCAGACGTCTCCGGGTTCCAGGTTCGGCTTGCCGAAGGGATAGGTCAGATCACCGCCCAGCCGCAGGTGGGAAAACAGGCCCTCCGCCGGTGGCTTGAACACATAGTTGTTGCACATGGCCGCGCGACCCTAGTTGCCGGTGCCGAACCATTCGAGCGCAAATCCGTGCGGATGGCCGCGCGCCAGAACCTGGCGCTGTCCGCCTGGCCAGGTGGTCAGGCTCAGCTCGGCCCAGCGCCGACCTTCAGAATCGGGCGCGGAGGCCGCTTCATAGGCCAGCCAGGCCAGCGGTGCGGTCTCGGCCGCGGCCGCCCCGACGACCTCCAGATGGGCTCGCACCTGCGCCTGGCCCACCGGCGGAAAATACTGCAATGCGATGGTGTGCATGACGACGCGGCACACGCCGGGAACAGGCTCAGGCGTCAACACCCGCTCCAGCCACTCGGCCCCGTCGGCGGCGGTCAGCGGCGGCGGAAACGCCCGAGCGATCTCAAGCGCCGCCTCCAGTCGCGCCAGACGCTCGCGCTGGTCGGCCCAGACATAGGCAGTCAGCCGCCGCGCCGTCTCGGGCCGGGTCGGATCCAGCGGATTGAGATCCACGCCCTGACGCCCGACGATGCGGACGCCGCCCTGCGGCGGCGGCGGCCCGGTCCAGCGCGGCACCAGTTGCACGGTTGAGCCCGCCGCCCCGGCCCTCACCCCGCCCAGATCAAACCCGTAGTGGCCCAGATTGAGGTTCAGTCCGGCGCTGGAGCCCAGCTCGTACAGATCAGCCGGCCAGCCGAACCGCTCGGCCAGAACCAACAGCCCCGCCATCAGGGGGGCCGAACGGCCGACCTCATTAGTCTGGGGCGGACTTTTCAGCCAATCCAGGATGAAGTCTGACGCCTGCTCCAGACCCTGCCGGATCGCGGCCCACAGGGCGTCATCATCCGGCGTCTCCTGCGGCGGCCAGGCCTCTGTCACCTCCGCCACCGCGCCGTCCCGCGCCAGGGCGTGCAGAGCCCCGCAAAGTCGGAGCGGCAAGGCGTCCGCGTTCGCGCGCGGATCGCCGGGCCAGCCCAACACCCGCCGCCCGACCTCGGACCCATCTTCCAACCGCTCGGCGATCAGCGCACAGACCTTGGCCGTGAGCGGCGAATCCAGCCCACGGCACACACCCGCCTGCTGGCGAAAGGCCTCACGGACGCTAGCATCGCTCATCTGCGCCCCAGCGCCGCCAGATAGACCTCGGAGGATCCCTTGCGGCTGGCCGCCGGCTTGATGAATTTCACCTCGTCGAACTCGGCCCGCAGGGTTTCCAGCAATCCCCCGGCGTCGCCGCCCTGGAAATTCTTGGTCACAAAATTTCCGCCGGGCTTCAGCGTGCGAATGGCGAATTCGGCCGCCGCCTCAATCAGGGCGATGATCTTCAGGTGGTCGGTCTGACGATGGCCGACCGTATTGTGGGCCATGTCCGACAGCACCAGGTCGGGGGCGCCGCCCAGGGCTTCGATCAACTGTTGATCGACGCCGGCATCGGTGAAATCGGCCTGGATCAGCACCGCGCCGGGGATCGGATCGACCGGCAGCAGATCCACGCCCACCACCGCCGAGGCCCCCTGTTTCAGCGCCACCTGCACCCAGCCGCCGGGCGCACAGCCCAGGTCGATCACCCGCGCGCCGCGTTTGATCAGGTGCAGCCGCTCGTCCATCTCGATCAGCTTGAACGCCGCGCGCGAGCGCCAGCCCTCGGCCCGCGCCCGCTCGGACCATTTGTCGGCCAGCTGGCGCTTGATCCATTGCTGACTGGACAGGCTCTTCTTGTCCGCCGTCTTGATTTTCTGGCCCATGCCGCGCCCGGCCGCTGTCCCGCCCGAAGGCGGCCTGACCATGCGCCGGCGTTCCTGATCGTCACTCATGGGGCTGGTCTAGGCCCTTCGCCCGCATTCCACCACTCCCGAGCGAAATCCCTAGTACCCAAAACCTAACCCCTAGAACCTTGCCCCACATCTTTCGGCGCGCCATAGCACCCGCCCGCCCGAATCCCCTGCTAGACTGAGTGGAATGGCCGACCTCTTCGATTTCACCTCCGAACCCGCCGAACCCAAGAAGGCACCTGAGCCCGCCGCCGCCCCGGCTGAGCGGCCGCAGGCGCTGTCACGGCCGGAGCCGCACACGGAGCCGACCGCGCCCGCCAACGCCTCCGGTTACGGCGCTGACGCCATTGAGGTGCTCGAAGGCCTCGAGCCGGTCCGCAAACGGCCCGGGATGTACATCGGCGGCACCGACGAGCGGGCGCTGCACCATCTGTTCGCCGAGGTGCTGGACAACGCCATGGACGAGGCCGTGGCCCGTCACGCCAAGTCCATCACGGTCGAGCTGGACCGCGACGGCTTCCTCGCCGTCACCGACGACGGTCGCGGCATCCCGGTCGATCCGCATCCGCGCCACCCGGACAAGTCGGCGCTGGAAGTGGTGATGACGGTGCTGCACTCGGGCGGCAAGTTCTCGGGCAAGGCCTATGAGACCTCCGGCGGCCTGCACGGCGTCGGCGTCTCGGTCGTCAACGCCCTGTCCGAGCATCTGGAGGCCACCGTCTGGCGCGACGGTTTCGAACACCAGCAGCGGTTTTCACGCGGCCTGCCGCTTGGCGGTCTCGAAAAGCTTGGCCCGTCGCGCCGCAAGGGTACCCGTATCCGCTTCCGCCCCGACGATCAGATCTTCGGCCAAGGCGCGGCTTTCAAGCCGGCGCGGCTGTACCGCATGGCCCGCTCCAAGGCCTATCTGTTTCGCGGCGTCACCATCGAATGGCGCTGTGACCCCGAGATCGCCGGCGAGACCCCGGCCAAGGCCACCTTCCACTTCCCCAACGGCCTGGCCGACTATCTGGCCGAACGCATCGGCGAGCAGGAGACCGTCACCCAGGCCTTCTTCGGCCGCATCGAGCGTAAGGGTGACGCCGGCGCGGTGGAATGGGCCGTCACCTGGTCGCCCGCCGGCTTCGGCGACCATGACAGCTTCATCCAGTCCTACTGCAATACCGTGCCCACGCCCGACGGCGGCACCCATGAGGCCGGGTTCCGCTCGGCCCTGTCCAAGGGCCTGAAGGCCTATGCCGAGCTGGTCGGCGAGAAACGCGCCGGCATCCTGACCGCCGAAGACACCGTTTCGGCCGCCGGGGCCCTGGTCTCGGTCTTCATCAAGAACCCGGAGTTCCAGGGCCAGACCAAGGACCGGCTGTCGTCGTCCGAGGCCCAGCGCCTGGTCGAAAACGCCCTGCGCGATCCGTTCGACCACTGGCTGACCGAAAGCCCGGCCCGCGCCAACGCCCTTCTGGCCTTCGTCATCGACCGCGCCGAGGAGCGCCTCAAGCGCCGCAAGGACAAGGAGGTCGCCCGCGCCTCGGCGACCAAGAAGCTGCGCCTGCCCGGCAAGCTGGCCGACTGTTCCCAGAACGCGGCCCAGGGCGCCGAACTGTTCATCGTCGAGGGCGACTCGGCCGGCGGCTCGGCCAAACAGGCGCGCAATCGCGCCAACCAGGCCATCCTGCCCCTGCGTGGCAAGATCCTGAACGTCGCCTCGGCCACCGATGAAAAGGCCCGCCAGAATCAGGAACTGTCCGACCTGATGCTGGCGCTGGGGGTCCAGTCCGGCCCGCGCTTCCGTCTGGACGATCTGCGCTATGAGCGGATCATCATCATGACCGACGCCGACGTCGACGGCGCCCACATCGCGTCCTTGCTGATCACCTTCTTCTATCGCTCGATGCCCGAGATGGTGAAGGCGGGCCGGCTGTTCCTGGCCCTGCCGCCGCTCTATCGGATCAGCCATTCGGGCAAGACCGAATACGCCCGCGACGACGCCCACAAGGACGAGCTTCTGGCCACCGTCTTCAAGGGCAAGAAGCCCGAGATCGGCCGCTTCAAGGGCCTGGGCGAGATGAACCCGTCCCAGCTCAAGGAGACGACCATGGACCCGGCCCGGCGCACCCTCGCCCGCGTCCTGGTCGAGCCCGGCCACGAGGGCCAGATCGACCAGCGCGTCGAAACCCTCATGGGCAAGAAGCCCGAGCTGCGTTTCCGCTTCATCCAGGAACACGCCGCCTTCGCGGCGGACGATCTGGACGTTTAGCCGGACCCTTGCATCCATCGGGCCGCCTCGACGCCTCTTATCGCTGGAGACGAGAGGACACCGCCAATGATCCGACAGCTATCGGCCCTTTGCGCCGCCGTCATCGCCCTGGCCTGCACGCCTGTGACGGCGATGGCCCAGCCGGGCCCGCCGCCCGATCCGGCCGCTGTGCCCCTCAGCGCCGACCAGAACCGCGCCGTGGTTCTGTCCCTGGCCCAGGTGCTGCGCGAGCGCTTCGCCTTCCGCGATCGCGGCACCATCGCCGCCAATGAAATCGAAGCGATGGAACAGCGCGGCGAGTTCCGCGACGCCCACACCGCCGCCGAGCTGATGGCCCTGATCAACAGCCGGATCGCGCCCGTCGTCAACGACCGCCACTTCCGTGTCCGTTACATGGGCCCCGAGGCCCTGGCCGGCTTCCACGAAGGCCCGCCGGCGCCGGAGGACCTGGCCGCCTTTCACGAGGAAATCCGCCTGCGCGGGGCGGAGATCCCCGAGGTTCGCTGGCTGGCCGGAAATGTCGGCTATCTGCGGATCAGTATGTTTCTGGACGCTCCGCCCGTCACCGAAAAGCTGGAAGCCGCCATCGGCATCCTGGCCGCCACCGGCGCCCTGATCATCGACGTGCGCGGCGCGCCGGGCGGCGAGCCGGCCGGGGTCGCCAATGTCATCGGCCACCTGATCGATCACCCCACACCCACGGTCCATATGTTCGATCCTGCCGGCCCGCCCGAAGGCGTCACTCTCGTGGCCCAGCCGCGCACGCCCGCCTACGTCGGCCGCCCGGTCTATGTCCTGATCGACGGTGAGACCGGCTCCGGCGCCGAGGAGTTCGCCTATGACCTCCAGGCCATGGGGCGCGCGACCCTCGTGGGCCAGACCACCTGGGGCGGCGCCACGCCGGGCGGCTACCTCCCCCTGACCGAGGGGTTCGCCGCCTTCATCCCGATGATGATCGTCACCAACACCATCACCGGCACAAACTGGGAAGGCATCGGCGTGCGCCCCGATATCGAGGTTCCCGCCGACCAGGCCCTCGACCACGCGCACCGCCTGGCGCTGGAGGCCATCCTTCGGGACGCAGACGGGATCCGCCGCGCCATCGCCGAAGAAGGTCTCGCCACCCTGACGCCTACGCCCACAAACTAGCCTTCAACAGTCTGCTCGCCGCCGCCTGTCCTCCCCGCCTCTCTCTTTTTGGGAGAAGGGGCCGCGACGGATTCACCGAGCTTGGGCTGTGCGGCACCCGGCATATCGTTAGTCACGGCTCATCACCGGTCACCCGCCGAACATTGACTTTTCGGCAGGAATCTTTATGTTGCACTGCACCACGGAACAGGAAGGCGAATCCGCGCCGCCCGTTCGCCCCAACTGGGCGGTTCCGCGAAGCCTGAAGACCGATGGCGCCCCGAACCGCGGGCCGCTGCGTCACATCCTTCCTTTCCGCACAGGATTTCATGACCGAATTCACGAAACTGGGCCTTTCGGCCTCCACGCTCAAGGCCGTGGCCGACACCGGCTACACCGAGGCCACCCCCATTCAAGCCCAGGCCATTCCGGTGGCGTTGGCCGGGCGCGACGTCCTCGGCATCGCCCAGACCGGCACCGGCAAGACCGCCGCCTTCACCCTGCCGATGGTCGATCGCCTGGCCAACGGGTTCGCCAAGGCCCGGATGCCGCGCGCCCTGGTGCTGGCCCCGACCCGCGAACTGGCCGACCAGGTCGCCGAGAGCTTTGCCAAATACGCCAAGGGCACCAAGCTGAGCTGGGCCCTGCTGATCGGCGGCGTGTCGATGGGTGACCAGGTGTCGACGCTCGACAAGGGCGTGGACGTGCTGATCGCCACGCCGGGCCGCCTGCTAGACCTGTTCGATCGCGGCAAGGTGCTGCTGACCGGCGTTCAGATCATGGTCGTCGATGAGGCCGACCGGATGCTCGACATGGGCTTCATCCCGGACATCGAGCGCATCTTCAAACTGACGCCGCCGCGCCGCCAGACCCTGTTTTTCTCGGCCACCATGCCGCCGGAAATCACGCGACTGACGACCCAGTTCCTCAAGGACCCGACCCGCATCGAGGTCGCCCGCCCAGCCACGACGGCCGACACCATCACCCAGTATGTCGCCCCCATCGGCTCGGCAGACCCCAAGGCCAAACGCACCGCCCTGCGGATGCTGATCGAGCGTTCCGAAATCAAGAACGCCATCGTCTTCTGTAACCGCAAGTCCGAAGTCGATATTGTCGCCAAATCCTTGAAGGTTCACGGCTTCGATGCTGCGCCGATCCATGGTGACCTGGACCAGAGCCTTCGCATGAAGACGCTCTCCGACTTCCGGTCGGGCGAGCTGAAGATCCTGGTCGCGTCCGATGTCGCGGCGCGCGGCCTGGACATTCCAGACGTCAGCCACGTCTTCAACTACGATGTGCCGCACACGGCCGACGACTATGTTCACCGGATCGGTCGGACCGGTCGCGCCGGGCGCACCGGCGAAACCTTCATGATCCTGACACCTGCGGACGACCGCTCGTACGACAAGGTGCTCAAGCTCATCAAGAAGACGCCTGAGACGCTGGATCTGGAGCTCGACGTTTCCGAGTTGAAATCGACACCGCGCCAGAAGGAAGACCGCAAACGGACGCGACGCGACAACCGCCCGCGTCCGATCGCTGAGCATGGCCAGACGGCCTCGATGCAACCCATCGAAGCTCCGGCCCGGTCACGCCGCAAGGCTGCCGAACCGGCTCCGGTCAAAGTCAGTGACCCACCTGCGGTGATCTCGGCCCAGGACGAGGCCGCCAAGGCTCCCAAGGCCGACAAGCCGAGCCGCACCCGCAGCGGACGTGTGCGCAAGGCCGACGCTTCGGAGGCAACCCCGCCAGATACGGCGACGGCCAAAGCTACGCAGGACGAGGAGCGTCCGCTCGGACGCGGCCGGGGTCGCGGTCGCGCCGGTGCCGATGTCGAACCGGCCCGCACACCAGGCTTCGGCGATGCCACGCCCGCATTTCTGTTGCGGCCTGCTCTCAAAAAGGAACCGGCTTAATCCCGCCGTTACTGTTGTCAGCCTAGTGTGTGGTGCCACGGTCGGAAGAACCCGGCCTAAAGGGACACCGAATGACAGCAGACGTCGATACCGCGCTTCGCAGCCCGGCCGCCTATGAACTGGCCAAGAAGGCACTCCAGGAAATGGAGTCTGCGAGCGTTTGGCCGACGCCGCTCAATTTTGAAATCTGGCTGCATTCACTGAGCAGCCCCGAGAGCGGCCTTGCCAACGAGTTGCGCCGCATTCTCGCCAACGGCCCGCTGACGGAAGACGAGTCCGAACGCCTGGCCGCCGACTTCCTGCCCCGGGCGCGCCTGTCGGATGAGATCCGCGACGCCGGTGCCCAGTTGTCACGTGAATTGAACAGCGTCGCCGGTGCCATCGCCGACGCCCAGAAAAATCAGGCGGCCTACGGAGAGACCCTGGCCGAGGCCGATCAGAATCTGTCGTCGGGTAGCAACATCGAACAGACCATTCGCGATCTGGCCGTCGCGACCCGCAAGGTGTCGGCCGATAATGCCTCCCTGGAACAGCGCCTGTCAGAATCGACCCGCGAGGTCGGCAAGTTGCGCGAGCATCTGGAGCAGGTCCGCCGCGAGGCCATGACCGACGCCCTGACCAAGCTGGCCAACCGCAAGGCCTTCGACGATGAACTGGCGCGACAGTGCGAACGGGCCGCCGAACGCGGCCAACCCCTGGCGCTGGCCGTCCTCGATATCGACCACTTCAAACGCTTCAACGACACCTGGGGCCACCAGACCGGTGATCAGGTCATCCGCTATGTCGCCAGCGTCCTGTCCCGACTGGCCGTGCCACCGCGCGTGGCGGCCCGATACGGCGGTGAAGAATTCGCCCTGATCTTCCCGGCCGAGGCCGCGAAAGACGTCGCTGGGGCCCTGGAAGCCACGCGGCGCGAGATCGCCTCACGCGCTCTCAAGCGGCGCTCGACCAACGAGGACCTTGGCGCAGTGACGCTTTCAATCGGTCTGGCCCAATGGCGGCCGGGCGAAACCCCAGCCTGCCTGCTCGAGCGGGCCGATGAGGCGCTCTATGCGTCAAAGCACGCCGGGCGTAATCGCCTGACGCTGGCGACCAATGAGACCAAGGCCGCTGCGGCCTGACGGCTATCCCCGCCCCCTGCGGCCCGGCTAGACTGCCCGCATGAGAAGTCTCGCCTTCAACATCGCCTATTGGCTGCTTTCGATCGTCTATTGTCTGGCCGCCGCCTTCGCCGCCCTGACGCCGGGCCGGCGCGCCACCCAGTGGATCATCCGCCGCTACGTCAAACGCATGGTTCAGGCCATGCGCGTCTTCGCCGGCATCCGCATCGAGGCGCGCGGGAAGGATCGCCTGCCCACCGGGGCCTTCATCATCGCCGCCAAGCACCAGAGCTGGGGCGATGGCTTTTCCGTCTATGACCAGTTCGACGATCTGGCCTTCGTCACCGGCGACCATCTGGAGAAATTCCCGCTTCTGGGCACTGTCCTGCAAAAGCTGGGCGCCATCGTCGTCAACAATTGCGGTGGTCATGAAGCGCGCAAGGCCCTGGCCCAGTCCGCCGCCCTGGCTCACCAGGAAGGCCGCAAGATCCTGATCTATCCCGAGGGTAACCTGGCCAAGGTCGGTGAGAAATTCCGCTACCGCTCCGGTGTCTGGCATATGTACCGCGACTTCGATATGCCGGTGGTACCGCTGGCGACGAACCTGGGTCTGTTCTGGCCGCAGGAAGAGTTCCGCAAAAACCCCGGCATGGCGACCATCGAGTTCCTTGACCCGATCCCAACCGGCCTGGCCAAGGCCGAGTTCATGGCCCGCCTGGAAGCCGCCATCGAGGCCCGCACCGCCGAGCTGGTCGCCGAGGCTACGGGACAACCCGTCACCCCCGCCGTCGCGGTTCTTGCGCCCGATGAAGTGAAGAAGCAGCGCCCGACAGCCGATTGATCCTGTTGTCAGACCTCTGTTTCAGGCCCACATCTGACCGCTGAATCAGGGGCGCGCCATGCAGACGGATCTGACACAGGGTTCCATCACCCGGCACCTGCTCGGCATGGCCGCCTTCATTGGGGTCGGTCTGATATTCCAGACCCTCTACTACCTGGTGGACCTGTATTTCGTCGGCCATCTGGGGGCCGCCGCCATCGCCGGCGTGGGTCTGGCGGGTATCGCCTTCTTCCTGGCCATGGCGCTGGGCCAGATGGTCGGGGTCGGGTCCCTATCGCTGATCGCGCGGGCCATCGGCGCCAAACGGCCCGAGGAGACCGACGCCGTCTATCGCCAGAGCCTGTTGATCTCGCTGGGCCTGTCGCTCGTCGTTCTGGTCGGCGGTTATCTGGCGGCCGGTCCAGCCATGGGATTGCTCGCCGCCGACGAAGCGACCCATCAGGCTGCGACCCATTATCTGTACGGCTTTATCCCGGCCCTGGCGATGATGTTCCCGACCGGGGCCATGGCCTCAGCCCTGCGCGCCGCCGGCGTGGTGCGCCAGCCCATGCTGATCCAGTCCGCCACCGTCATTATGAACATCATCCTCGCCCCGATCCTGATCGCCGGCTGGGGCACGGGCGTTCCCTTGGGCGTCTTCGGCGCCGGCCTGGCCACGACCCTGGCCTCGCTAATCGGCTTGGTCGGTTTCGCCCTGATGTTCGAGCGGGTTCAGACGTTGATCCGCGCGCCGCTGCGCCTGGCTCAGCCAGACCTGGCGGTCTCGGGCCGCATCATCGGCATCGGCCTGCCGTCAGCCGGAGAGTTCGCTCTGATGTTTCTGACCGGCCTGGTCGTCTATGCCGTCATCGGTCACTTCGGGCCGGAGGCTCAGGCGGGCTACGGCGTCGGATCGCGCGTCATGCAGGCCATCTTCCTGCCGGCCATGGCCATCGCCTTCGCCGTCGCCCCAGTCGCCGGCCAGAACTTCGGCGCCGGGCAGGCCGACCGCGTACGCGAAACCGTCAAACGCGCCGCCCTGTTCGGCTCGGCTTTGATGCTGGGCCTGTTCGCCTTCTGCCAGATCTCGCCTCACGCCCTCGTCGCGCCCTTCTCCGCCGACCCGGCGGTGGTGGATGTCGCGGCGACCTTCCTACGCATCATCTCGCTGAACTTTTTGCCCTCAGCCCTGATCTTCACGGCGTCGGGCGCCTTCCAGGCTCTGGGCGACACGCGCCCGGCCCTGATCGGCAGCGCCAGCCGGCTGATCACCTTTGCCGTCCCCGCCATCTGGATGTCGACGCAGCCCTGGGCCCAACTGCATTACGTCTGGATGCTGTCGGCCGCCTCGGTCGTCTTGCACGCCCTGATCGTGCTCGCCCTCTTGCAACGACAGCTCAGGATCAAACTGGTTGGTCTTTCGCCTGCGCCGGACGCCGTTTCGGCTTCGGCCTGAGCGCCACTTCGGCGGCCCGCCGGGCCCAGGTCACGGCCTCGTCAGCGTCATCGACCGCCCCGTCGGGCAGCGACCAATAGCCCATCAGCATCGTCTGGCCGTCCTTGGTCGCATAGCTGAACTGGCGAGACCCGGCCGCCGCCATGTCCTCGGCCAACGCCGCATCGGCCTTCAGCCAGACCTCGCCGTCATCCAGAATCGCGAACATGGCCCCGTTGAACTTGACCCCGGCCGCGCCGAACATCCGCTTGATCTCGATGGCCCCCAGGTCCTTCAGGTGATCGCGCACCCAGTCCCCAAAGGCCGGATCATAGGCCATCAGTCCGCCGGCGCCGGCACGATGGTGACGCTCTCGCCGCAGCCGCAGGCGTCGGTCTCGTTCGGATTTCGGAACACGAATTTCGAGGCCAGCCGCGTCGTCTCGTAGTCGATCTCGGATCCCAGCAGGAACAGCACCGCCTTGGGCTCGATCACCACCTTGGCGCCCTTGTCCTCGACCACCTCGTCCAGTGGATCGATGGTCTCGGCGTAGGAGACGACATATTCCTGACCGGCGCAGCCGCCGTTCTTGACCCCGACGCGCAGGGCCGCCGCCGGCTTTTCGGCCCGGGCCATGATCTCACGCACACGTTGGGCCGCCGCCTCGGTGAGGCGAAGCACCTGGGGGCGCGGGCGACGCTGAACCGGTTGGGCGTCCATCAGAACATATTGAGCGAGAGCTTGGCCTCGTCGCTCATCCTGGAGGGGTCCCACGGCGGGTCGAACACCAGCTTGGCGCTCGCCGAGCGGATCCCCTCGACCTTGGCCACGGCATCCTCGACCCAGCCGGGCATCTCGCCGGCCACCGGACAGCCCGGCGCGGTCAGGGTCATCTCGATCAGCACGTCGCGCTCATCGTTGATGTCGACCTTGTAGATCAGGCCCAGCTCATAGATGTCGACAGGGATTTCCGGGTCGAACACAGTCTTGAGCGCCTCGACGATGGCGTCGGTCAGATTGGCGATCTCGATCTCGGTCAGAGCCTCGGCCTTACCCGCGCTCCAGGCCGCGTTGAAATCCGCGCTGTCGCTGATCTTGCTGTCGTCCATGGGGGTCATTGGAAAAACGTCCGGGCCTTGCCGAGGGCGTCGACAAAGGCGTCCACGTCTTCGGTCGTATTATATAGGGCCAGGCTCGCGCGAATGCTCGAGGTCAGGCCGAAGCGGTTCATCAGCGGCTCGGCACAATGCTGGCCGGCCCGCACCGCCACCCCGTAACGGTCCAGGATCTGGGCGATGTCATGGGCGTGCGCCCCGTCGACCGTGAACGACAGGATCGGTCCCTTGCCGGGGGCCGTGCCAAGCGGTCGAAACCAGCTGAAGCCCTGCAGGGCCTCGAACGCCCGATCGTAAAGCGCGTGCTCGTGCGCCTGGATTGCGGTGGGGTTCTGAGCCGACAACCAATCCAGCGCGGCCCCCAGGCCGATGGCTTCCAGGATCGGCGGCGTACCGGCCTCAAAGCGGCGCGGCGGCTCGGCATAGCGCACGGTCGTCTCCGTGACACTCTCAATCATCTCGCCGCCACCCTGATAGGGAGGCAGCGCGGCCAGCGCCTCGGCCTTGCCGTAGAGGACGCCGATACCGGTCGGGCCGTACAGCTTGTGACCGGTGCAGACGTAGAAGTCGCAATTCATCGCCTTGACGTCGCGCTCGGCGTGGACAGCGCCCTGGCAGCCGTCGACCAGCATCCGTGCTCCGACGCTATGGGCCAGACTTGCGATCTCGGCGACGGGATTCAGCGTTCCCAGCACATTCGACATCTGGGTAACCGAGACCATGCGCGTCCTGGGTCCGATCAGTCCGGCCAGATGGTCCATATCCAGCGACCCATCCTCGGCCAGGCGCGCAAAGCGCAGAACGGCCCCCTTGCGTTCACGCAGCAGATGCCAGGGCACGATGTTGGAGTGGTGTTCCATCTGTGTGACGACGATCTCGTCGCCCGGCTGGACCGACTGGCCCAAGGACGAAGCCACCAGGTTGATCGCCTCAGTACCGCCCTTGGTGAAAACGATCTCGTCTTCGGCCGCGTTCAGATAGCGGTCCACGCTGCCGCGCGCGCGCTCATAAGCCTCGGTCGTCTCGTTGGCGAGGGTGTGCAGCCCCCGGTGGACGTTCGCATAAGAGCCTTCCATGGCCGCAGCCATGGCATCAATCACCGCGCGCGGCTTTTGCGCCGAGGCGGCGTTGTCCAGATAGACCAGCGGCTTGCCGTTCACACGCCGGGACAAGATTGGAAACTGGGCGCGAGCCGTCAGGGGATCGAAGGCCATCACAGCCGTTCCGTCAGCCATGCCCTCACCCTTTCGCGCGCGCCCTCGTGCCCGATGCGGTCCACGACCTGCATCAGAAAGGCCTGGGTCAGCAGCGACCGCGCCTCGTCCGTCGGGAGGCCGCGCTGCTCCATGTAAAACAGGGCCGTCTCGTCCAGGGCCCCGACCGTATTGCCGTGAGCGCACGACACGTCGTCGGCATAGATTTCCAGCTCGGGCTTGGCGTCGACCTCGCCCCGCTCTGAGGTGATCAGAGCATGATGGCCCATGCGGGCGTCGGTGCCGTCGGCACCGGGGCGCACGATGATCCGGCCCTGAAAGACGCCGCGCGCCTCGTCGCGCACCACGCCCTTGGTCAGTTGATCCGTCAGTCCGTCGGCCCCGATGTGATCCACCTCGGTCGTCAGATCGGCGTGGCGCTTGTCCGAGACCAGATAGACCCCGTCGATCCGCACCGCCGCGCCCTGGCCGGGGTGTTTCAGCCGGGTCTCGATCCGCTGTAGCTTCGCGCCGGTCGTCAGCACCGTCTGGGAATAGGCCGCGCCTTCCCCCAGCGTGACCTCGGTGCGCGAAAAGCTCAGAGCATCCTCGGCGTCCTCGGCGATAACGATCCGCTCCAGGCGCGCACCCTCGGCCAGCGCAATGGTCAAACTGGCGTTGGCGACATAGGCCCCGGCCTCTCCCTCGTAGCTCTCCAGAAGCGTCAGGGCCGAGCCTGACTTCACCTCTATCGCCAGGCCCGCCTGATGCCCGGTCCCCTCTGTCGCCGAAACGAAGCGGAGCGCCGCCAGATGCTCGCCCTCGCCTTCGGCGATCAATCCGGGGAAGTCGTCACAGCGGCCGTTGACGAAAGTCAGCTCATCGCCGCCGAGACCCGTGAACGGTCCCGCCCCCGCAGCGGTCGCTTCGGGCGACGGCTCCGGCGCGGCGCGCAGGAAACGGCGCACGTCGGTGTACTTCCAGTCCTCGTCGCGACGGGACGGAAAGCTCTCGGCGTCGTTCAGATCGATACGGGCAGCGAGGTCCATCAGGCGGCAACCAGGTATTTGTCGTAGCCCTCGGCCTCCAGCTCGAGTGCCAGCTCCGGCCCGCCAGAGGCGACGATGCGGCCACCGGCCAGGACGTGCACCCGGTCCGGACGGATGTAGTCCAGAAGGCGCTGATAATGGGTGATCACCAGCATCGACCGCTCGGGCGAACGCAGGGCGTTGACGCCATCGGCCACGACCTTGAGCGCATCGATGTCGAGACCGGAATCGGTCTCATCCAGAATCAGCATCGACGGCTGCAGCATGGCCATCTGCAGCACTTCCATCCGCTTCTTCTCGCCGCCCGAGAAGCCGACGTTCAGCGGCCGCTTGAGCATATCGAAGTCCATCTTCAGGGCGCTGGCGGCCGCCTTGGCCGCCTTGAGGAATTCGGGGGCCGAGATCTCGTCCTCGCCGCGCGCCTTGCGCTGGGCGTTCATCGCCGCGCGCACAAAGGTCAGGGCCGGCACGCCGGGGATTTCGACCGGATACTGGAACGACAGATAGAGGCCCTTGGCCGCCCGTTCGGCCGGCTCAAGATCCAGCAGGTCCTCGCCCCGCCACGACGCTGCGCCGCCGGTGACTTCATAGTTCGGACGTCCCGCCAGGGCGTAGCCCAGCGTCGACTTGCCGGCCCCATTGGGCCCCATGACGGCGTGCACCTCGCCCGCGGGCACATCGAGCGTCAGCCCCTTGAGGATCGGCTTGTCAGCCACGGAAACGGAGAGGTTTGAGATGGAGAGCATCACAGCGTCTGGGACCAAAAATAAAAGCCACCCAGGGCGGCGAAGATCAGGATCGGAAGGATGAGCGGCCTGAGGAAGTCGATAGCCTCGGCCCATCGATCCCTCGGAACCGGCGGATAGTGTTTGGCGACATAGCGGTCTAACGCGGCCGCGCGTTCGGCGGGCGTACCGCGACTCGCAGCGGCCAGGTCGGGATCAATTTCACCTTCGTCCGATGTAGGGCCGGCGTCATGCTCGACATGAAGGTCTGCCAGCGACGCGCCTGGTCCAAAATCCGGCTCAGGGGCGAGCACCTCATCCTCAATCCAGAGCGCCGCGCGCCAGCGCCGACCCATGACCTGCTGGACCAGACTGACGGTATGAGCTGATAGCGAGCCGCGAGCGCCGAAGTTGAGCACCGTATCACCCAGAGCCTCGGCCCCCTCCGGACGCTCATCTTCGGGCCAGTCCGTCAGCGGCAAAACGCCGTAGCCAAAGCCAGTATCGGTTCCGTCCACCGTGACCGGGAGCCAGCCGCCGATGTCTTGGTCGAGTGCGAAATCCACAGGGAAGACCAACTCTACGCCAGTCTCAGCTATGGCCGCCGACAACGCGGCTGCAGTCGGTAGGTCACCTTTGCGAACGATCAGGGCGCTGTCGATGCTCACCCCACGCTCCCTTCAAGGCTGATCGCCACCAGCTTCTGCGCCTCGACGGCGAACTCCATCGGCAGTTCCTGCAGCACCTCGCGCACGAAGCCGTTGACCAGGAGCTGCACCGCCTCCTCCTGGCTCAGGCCGCGCTGCATGGCGTAGAACAGCTGGTCTTCGGACAGGCGGGTGGTCGTCGCCTCGTGCTCGAACTGGGCCTGACCGTTGCGGGCCTCGACGTAGGGCACGGTGTGGGCCGCGCAAGTCTTGCCGATGAGCAGGCTGTCACACTGGGTGAAGTTCCTGGCCCCCGTCGCCTTCGGATGGGCCGAGACCAGGCCGCGATAGGTGTTGGACGAGCGCCCCGCCGACACCCCCTTGGAGATGATGCGCGAGCGGGTGTTCTTGCCCAGATGCACCATCTTGGTGCCGGTGTCCGCCTGCTGGCGCCCGTTGGTGATGGCGATGGAATAGAACTCGCCCGACGCCCCCTCGCCCTTCAACAGGCACGACGGATATTTCCAGGTCACGGCCGAGCCTGTCTCCACCTGGGTCCAGCTGACCTTGGAGCGGTCGCCGCGGCAGTCGGCCCGCTTGGTGACGAAGTTATAGATGCCGCCCTTGCCGGTTTCCGGATCACCCGGATACCAGTTCTGGACCGTCGAATATTTGATCTCGGCGTCGTCCAGCGCGATCAGCTCGACCACCGCGGCGTGCAACTGGTTCTCGTCGCGCATCGGGGCGGTGCAGCCCTCCAGATACGAGACGTAGCTGCCCTTGTCGGCGATGATCAGGGTGCGCTCGAACTGGCCGGTGTTCTCGGCATTGATACGGAAATAGGTCGACAGCTCCATCGGGCAGCGCACGCCCGGCGGGATGTAGACGAACGAGCCGTCCGAAAAGACCGCCGAGTTCAGGGCCGCAAAATAGTTGTCGCTGACCGGCACGACCGAGCCGAGGTATTGCCGTACCAGCTCGGGATGCTCGCGCGCCGCCTCCGAGAAGGACATGAACAATACGCCCGCCTTGGCCAGCTCCTCGCGGAAGGTGGTGACCACGCTGACGCTGTCGAACACGGCGTCCACGGCGTATTTCGGCGCCCCCTGGACCCCCGCCAGCACTTCCTGCTCGCGCAGCGGAATGCCCAGCTTCTTGTAGGTTTCCAGGATCTCGGGATCGACCTCGTCGAGGGACTTGGGCCCCTCCTTGGTCTTGGGCGCGGCATAGTAGTGCAGCGCCTGATAGTCGGCCGGCACATAGTCGACCTTGGCCCAGGTCGGCTCCTCCATGGCCTGCCAGCGCTCCAGCGCCTGCAACCGCCATTCGAGCAGCCACTCCGGCTCGCCCTTCTTGGCCGAGATGAAGCGCACCGTGTCGGCGCTCAGTCCGACCGGCGCGAATTCCTGTTCGACCTCAGTGACGAAGCCGTGCTTGTAGGCTTCCAGACCCTTGACGGCCTCGACGGTTTCACGGGTTGCGACCATCAGACAGCTTCCGGCTCCGCGTGTCGGGCACGATGCTTGAGGAAGGCCGCCTCCCAGACGTCGGCGAAGCGGATCCAGTCGGACTCGCTCGTGCCCCAGCCGCCGGACACGCGAATGGTCGACGTCGCCAGGTCGTCCAGCCCCATCGCCACCATGGCAGTCGACGGCTTGGCCTTGCCCGACGAACAGGCGCTGCCGCCCGACACCATGACGCCGTCCAGATCCAGCGCCATCAGCTGGGCCATTGATGACCAGCCCGGCGTCGACACGAACAGGGTGTTGGGCAGGCGCGCCACCCCGTCGCCGGCCACCACGGCTCCGTGGGCCTTCAGCCGTTCAGCGGCGGCATCGCGCCAGGCGGAGTGGTCACGCCCGGCCTCCAGTTCAGCGCGCGATACGGCGGCGGCGGCTCCGAAGCCGGCCAGCCCAGGTCCATTCTCGGTCCCGGCCCGCATCCCGCGTTCCTGGCTGGAACCGAAGATGACCTTGTGCACCGTTGCGCGCGGGCCGGCGATCAAGCAGCCGACCCCCTGGGGGCCGCCGAGCTTGTGCGCCGACAAGGTCAGGGTATCGCAGCCCAGCTCTGCCATATTGACGGGAATCTTGCCGGCGGACTGAACCGCGTCGATGTGCAGCCAGCCGTCGTGGGCGCGGACGCGCTCGGCGATGCCCTCGACCGGCTGGATTACGCCGGATTCATTATTGGCATGGTGGATGGCGACAAAGGCCTTGCCGCCTGCTTGCAGGGCCTTTTCGAGCGCATCGAGCGAAACAATGCCTCGGCCATCGACCGGAACGACCACGACCTCGCAGCCGCTCATGGCGGCCGCCTCGGCGACGCATGGATGTTCGGTTGCCGAAAGGATCAGGCGTTCAAAGCCGGACCTGATGGCGCTGATCATGGCCTGGCCGTTCGATTCGGTCCCCCCCGAGGAAAAGACGATGCCCTGCGGGTCGGCCCCGACCAGGGCGGCGACCTCGGCGCGGGCGGATTCGATACGCGCGCGCTGACGCCGGCCCGCAGCATGGACGGCCGACGGATTGCCGTTGTCGGCCAGCGCCTCGGTCGTGGCCTTCAGGACTTCCGGCCGAACCAGGCCCGAGGCGTTGTAGTCGAGATATACAGAGGTCATCCGGGAACTCCCGAGGCGGCCATGAGGGCGGCCCCCATACGCTGGGTGGCACAGGCGCGCGGCGCGATCAGATCGGCCAGGCTGACACTGGCCAGATACCGATGGATCTCACGGCCCAGACCATCCCAGAGATCGTGGGTGATGCACCGTTCACCACCGATCATGCAGCCACGCGGACTGCCCTGGCCGGCGCAGCGGGTGGCCCGGATCGGTTCGTCGACCGCCAGGACGATGTCTGCGATCCAGGTCTGGTCAGCCGCCGACGCCAGGCGATAGCCCCCGCCAGGGCCACGCACACTGTTGACCAGACCGCCGCGGCGAAGGCGTGAGAAGAGCTGTTCCAGATAGGACAGCGAGATTTCCTGGCGTTCGGCGATCTCGGCCAGCGAAACGGCCCGCTCGGTGCCTTCGTCAAGGCTGTGCCGGGCCAGATCGGCCATGGCCATGACCGCATACCGTCCTCGCGTGGACAGTCTCATGCCGTTTCCTTCAACAAATCGCGCGCCATCGGCGACAGCTGTGCTAAGACCCGCCGCCTTGCTGGCGTCTTGCACGCAGCAGATAGAGAAACCAACTAGGGCGGTCAACTATTCTGCGGTCGCCCGCATCTGATTTGCCTGGGGTTCGTCCATGCCTGAAGTGATCCTGCCCGGAGCCGCCGGCCGCATTGAGGCCCGCTATTCACCTGGCAAGACCCCAACCGCGCCGATCGCCCTGATCCTGCACCCGCACCCCAAGGCGGGCGGTCACATGAACAACCCTGTGGCGGTGCAGATGTACCACCTGTTCATGACGCGCGGCTTTGCCACCCTGCGGTTCAACTTCCGCGGTGTCGGCCGCTCGCAGGGCGAGTTCGATTCCGGCATCGGCGAGCTGGCCGATGCGGCCACGGCGCTCGACTGGCTCCAGGCCCAGAACCCGCAGAGCTCCCAGACCTGGGTGGCAGGCTACCAGTTTGGGGCCTTCATCGGGATGCAGCTCTTGATGCGCCGACCCGAGACGGACGGCTTCATCTCCGTCAGCGCCCCGGCCAATATGTACGACTTCTCGTTCCTGGCCCCCTGCCCCGCCTCGGGCCTGTTCCTGCATGGATCTGCCGACACCATCGTGCCGCCGGCCGAGGTTGAGCGCGTGGTCGCCAAGCTGCGGGCCCAGAAGGGCATCGTCATCGACTACGACCTGATCGAAGGGGCCTCCCACTTCTGGGAGAACAACATGGCCGACGTCGAAGGGCGGGTCGCCCGCTACCTCGACATGCGCATGGCCGCCAGCGCGGCGGCGGAACAGGCCGAATCCTAGTCGGACTCGCGTGCCGCCCGGAACTCCCTCCAGTCTGCATCAACCCCTGATAGGCAGACTTGGCGTTCGTCAGTCCGTTCGTCCCAATAGCGGCAATCGAGGCGGCGCCGGTAATAGCGGAGGTCGAACCTCTCGATTGTGCTCGACGGCTCAACGTCAATGCCATGATATTGAGCAACCCGGAGTTCGCCGTCGAGATAGACCGAAGCGACCCGGAATTGCGGCTCGCCGTCGCGAGCCGCGTGCAAAAGGGCCAGGACAATGAGGTCTGAACCGTAACAGGACAAATCCTTCTGATCTTATCGCGCACCGAGGAATATCCCGCGCCCGAAGGGTTCAGTGACGCCATAGGTACGGCTCTGTCGGCCCCGCGTAACCACGACCTGCGGCGGCAGGTCGTCTTGGCTTCCACACGAACGGAGATGTCTTCACCATTACAGCGACCGACATAGAGGACGGCACGATCCTGCGGCCGGGATTCCAAGGATCGGATTACTACTGGCGGCACCGGTGGCTCCGGCACAGTCGCGCAGCCGAGACCGCTCATGCCTGAGATAGTCACGACAACCGTCAGCCTAGTCGCCATAACATCCACCTAGCACCGTCCCCGGACGATTGGCGAAGTCAGTTCTGTGGTATTTGCTCACATCACCATCACCAAGGCCCCTAACCTCGGCAATGCACGCCAATACGATTGGATCTCCACTCCAGCCGTAGCTATTTGCGGCGGCACTATCGGGTGTGATGCCTTTGATGGCATTCAATTCCTGCACATCATTGTGAGATATTCGGTTCTGGCGCACGTCGCCGCCGTCCGGGTGAGTATGGACCCAAGCTACGATGCGCGTGCCATCCGGCATCGTTCCTCTACCCAATATCACAGTCAATTCGCCTTTGCCCCCTGTCTCAAACGGTATCGTCGTCCCCAGTGAACCGTCAGGCATCGCATAGATGTAGGCACCGTATTCTACCGAACCTGGGTGATTGTTGGTCTTGTTGTACGGTTCGCGAGTCAGATCGCGCTGCTCGTCCAACTCCCCCCGCCGGCGTTGGCCCATCCGGTAGCTGGGTTGGCACCCCGTTTTCAGCCCGGTGGGGCGGTGGCCCAGGTTCGAATTGCATTCAGGCCGCCCAGATCCTGAATGTCAGAATGAGCTATTCTGGGATGCGATCTGCAACCGACAGTGACAACACGTCGGTGACGTAGGGGCCGTAAAAGGCGACCAGCTCACCGCGCCGACTAAAGACCATCTCGCCACGCGCAATCTGGATGTCGTCAGCCGGATCACGACGAACGCTGAGGACCCCGATGTTGATCTCGCCATTCGACTCGACGCAGGTAGCGTAGATCATCAACGGTGCCGCCGGCACAAACATGGCCCGCAAGAACGGCTCATCGCCGCCGTAGGTCCGAGCACCGTCGCCGCCCTCAAATCGCACCGTGTCCGGCGGCCAGGACCATGTGAGCGAGAAAGCTTCACCATCACAAACGCCGGACCAAGTCGTCGCATTGCTTCCCGCTGCGTTCGGGCGAACCGCCACCACCACTGTGCCGTCGGGCAGCGTGTCTCCGGGTCGGCTAGCAAGCGCTGACGGAGCGGCACAGGCTGAAAGGATCAGCAGCGAGACAACCAGAGCCAGGTCGAGCCGATCAGCTTCCACGGCATGGCCCAATGACGGTTCCACGCGCATTGCGAGACGCCTCTTCGTCGAATTCGAGCAGCGGATCGTTTGACGCATCACGATCACTGTCGTTTGGAATCGTGTACGTCATCATATTCGGGTCTGCTGAAAAGCGACCGCCGCTACGGCTTGCCTCTCTGATCATCGTATCAATGCCTGCTTCATCGTCAGCACCGAAACCGTCCTGTCGACCAGTGCCTCGTTCATAAGGATGATTGTGAATCCAACCCACAATGCGCGCACCATCCGGCAGGAATGTCGAATCACTATAGTTAAAACCGATACTTGAGCTGCTGTTTTGAGATACGACTCTGGTCGAGTGGAGTTGACCATCCAATTCGTAAAACAGCGCGCCCCATTCGACACTATTATCTCGCTCTCGAATATCATTCGCTGCATCTCGGGCGATGTCCCGCAACTCACCCACGTCCACGCCCGCCGGCGTCGGCCCATCGGGAGGCGGCGTGCAAGGCAACGGCTCTTCTGTCCCGTCATCCAACCACGCCGTGTCGGTCTGCCACCGACCACCGCCGCTGAAGACGGCATCGTTGTGACGCGGAAATACGTAGGTCAGGTCCTCCAGATCGTCACCTTCCGGTGCCCCCCCGGTCGACAGGGGATCCTGGTAGGGCGCAATCTGCGTCTCCACGATGTCGTCATGGACCAACGGCCCGGTTGGCGCATAGTCCTGATTCAGCAAGGCCTCAGCCGAGCCGTCATCAAACATCCAGTCGCTCATGGCGATCGCTCCCACGTCCTTGCCGGCGGCAAGCCTAGGTGAAGCTGAAGGGGGGGCAACTCCACGCTGTATTTTATTTGTTCAGCAACCCAACGGACGCGACGTCAAACCGCTGCGAATGTTCCGTCCGCTTCCAGCCGTTCCAGCACACCGTCGGCGATGCCGAAGCGGAAGCCGTGCAGCCGCAGGCGGCCATCGGCCTCGCGCTGGGCGATCCAGGGGAAGGTTCGCAGGTTTTTTAGGCTGAGCTTGACGGTCTCGTGCTCGCACACGTCGTCGATCAGGTCTTCGGGCGTACCGGCCGCGCGCGCGGCATCGACGGCCGGCTGAGCCAGGCGCATCCACGGCTCGACGAAGTCCTGGGCTCGCTCGGGAAAGCCGTGGACCAGCGAATGCACCCCGCCGCACCTCTGGTGGCCCATGACGATCAGGTCCGGCACCTCGAGGACCCGAATGCCAAACTCCAGCGCCGCCGAGGTGCCGCGAAGGCCGCCGTCCGGGGTGTAGGGTGGCACGAGATTGGCCACATTCCTGACCACGAACAGCTCGCCTGGCGCAGTGTCGAAGACCATGGCCGGGTCGGCCCGGCTATCCGAACAGGCAACGATCATGGCGAGGGGCTTCTGGCCTTCGTCGGCCAGGGCCTGCAATCGCTCGCGGTGATCGGTCCAGCCGCCCGCGCGGAACCGCTGATACCCGTCCAGAAGCCTGTCCATTTTTACTCCGCTGGCTGAGCGCTCTTGCGCTCCTCGTCCTCGAACGACTCGATCTCCTGAGCGACGTGCTCAGGGCTCTTCGTGTAGCGCGCCAGAAGATTGTAGAACACCGGCAGGATGAACAGCGTCAGCAGGGTGGCAAAGATCGCCCCGGCGAAGATGACCACGCCGATGGTCTGACGGCTGCCCGCGCCGGCCCCCTGCCACAAGACCAGCGGCAAGGCCCCGAACGCCGTAGCGATCGAGGTCATGATGATGGGCCTGAGCCGCAGCGAAGACGCCTCGATCACCGCCTCGCGGATCGAGCGACCCTGATCCCTCAGCTGATTGGCGAATTCGACAATCAGGATGCCGTTCTTGGCCGCCACCCCGATCAGGATGATGAGGCCGATCTGGGAATAGATGTTCAGGCTCGATCCGGCCATGAACAGGCCGAACAGTCCACCCGCCGCCGCCAGCGGCACCGTCAGCATGATCACCGCCGGCGAGATCCAGCTTTCGAACTGCGCGGCCAGGACGAGAAAGACCAGCAGCAACGCCAGGCCAAAGGCGACGGCGACAGCCCCACTGGCATCCTGGAGGTCGCGCGCCGCCCCGCCCCAGCGCACGATCGGCCCGGGCGGCTGCTCAGCCGTCAGACCCTCCAGAAAGTCGACGGCATCCGCGACCGTGTAGCCGTCGCCCAGATCCGCGGTCAGGGTGATTGAACGCAGGCGATCCACCCGACGGCGATCCGGCGTGTCGCCCGAGGTGCGGGTATCGATCACCGACGACAGGGGCGTCAGTACCCCGGTGTCACTGCGGACATAGAGCTGGTTCAGATCATCGACCGCCTGCCGGTTGGCGCGGTCGGTCTGAAGGATGACGTCGTATTCCTGGCCGCCGCGAATGTAGGTCGTCGCTCGCCGCCCGCCGTACATGGTCTCCAGGGTGCGACCGACTCCCTGGGCCGAGACGCCCAGCGCAGCCGAACGTTCGGGGTCGACGTCGACCAGCACACGTGGCGAGTTGGGTTCATAGTCCAGGCGCGGGCGCTGGAGGCCCGGATTGTCGCGGGCGGCGGCCATCACCGGGCGCAGCCAAGCGTACATCGATTCATAGTCCGAGCCGGTCACGACCATTTCGACACTGTTGGAGCTGCCGCTGCCCCGACGCTGGAGCGCGCCGGGCGTCGAGGCATTGACACGGGCACCGGTTATCTGACTGACCTGACGGCCCAGTTCCCGGCTGATCTCGTCGGCGGACCGGTCACGTTGCCCCCAGTCGCTCAGCACCAGGACGCCGTTGCCGCTGTTGAAACTTCCGCCGCCGAAGCCGGGTGCCGAAACCAGATAGCTGTCGGCCTCGCCGTTCTGACGATAGGTCTCCAGCATCGGTTCAATCTGCAACATGATGTCGCGCGTGTAGTCGAAGCCGGTGCCTTCGGCCGCCTCGGCCCGCACGATCACGCGGCCGCGGTCCTCAGGAGGGACCAGCTCTTCAGGCAGGGCCGAGAACAGGCCCCACGCACCAAGCCCAACGACCAGAACGGCGATGCCCGCACCAAGGACGGCGACCCGCCGCCCAAGCAGCATTTCCAGGCTGTCGTGATAGGACTCCCTGAGCGCGGCCATGGCCGCATTGACCCGTCGCGCCACCCAGCCCTCGGTGCGGGCCGGCCGCAGGATCTTGGACGCCAGCATCGGTGACAGGCTGAGCGCCAGGAAGGCCGAGAACGCGACTGCGGCCGCGATGGCTACCGCCAGTTCCACGAACAGTCGGCCCGTATAGCCCGGCAGGAACATCAGCGGCGCAAAGACCGCGATCAGCACAATGGTGGTGGCCACCACGGCGAAGAAGACCTGACGCGCGCCCCGGATCGCCGCGACGAGCGGCGGCTCGCCCAGGTCGATCCGGCGCTGAATATTCTCTGTGACAACGATGGCATCATCGACCACCAGCCCGATCGCCAGAACCAGCGCCAGCAGGGTCATCAGGTTCAGGGAGAATCCCAGCGCTCCCAGCACGATGAAGGTGGACAACAGGCAGATCGGCGCGACGATCGACGGAATGAAGGCGGCACGCAGCGTGCCGAGGAAGACGAAATTCACCAGGGCGACCAGAACCAGCGCAATGCCGATGGTGATCCAGACCTCCTCGATCGCGTGGCTTGTGAAGACAGAATTGTCCGACCCGACCACCAGCTCGGAACCCGGAGGCAGGCCGGCGCGGGCCTGTTCGACAACCTCAGCGACACCCGCGGAGATCTCCAGATCATTGGCCTGGGACTGGCGCGTGACAGCCAGCCCGATCTGGTCCACGCCATTGCCTCGGAACAGGCGACGGTGCTCCGAAGGGGCCTCTTCGATGCGAGCGATGTCACCCAGACGCGTCACATAGGCACCGTCCTCGGCCGAGCCGGACAGCGGCAGCGAGGCGAACTGTTCCGGCGTGGAGAAGTTGCGTGCGACCCGCACCGTGTAGTCGCGGCTGGTCGATTCCAGCGACCCGGCGGGTAGTTCGACATTCTGGGCGGTCAGAGCATTTTCGATGTCGGTAACCGTCAGGCCGCGCGCTGCCATGGCGGCCGGGTCCAGCCAGATGCGCATGGCATAGCGCTGCTCCCCGAAAATCTGGACCGCCGCCACACCCGGTACCGTCGAGAACCGCTCGACGAGATAGCGGTCGGCATAATCGGTCAGTTCCAGTCGGTTCATCGTCGTGGAGCGGAAGAAGACAATGATGATCGGCGAGGCGTCCGAATCGGCCTTGGCCACCTGGGGCGGGTCGGCCTGGTTGGGCAGTCGGCCCACGACGCGGCTGACCCGGTCGCGGACATCGTTGGCCGCTGCGTCGATGTCGCGATCCAGGCTGAATTCGATGCTCACGCGCGACTGTCCGTCGCGGCTGGACGACGTGATGCGCTCGACGCCCTGGATACCCGCCACCTGCTGTTCGATCGGCTCGGTGATGCGGCTCTCGATGACCTCGGCCGAGGCCCCTGGATAGCTGGTGGAAATCGACACCACCGGCGGATCGATGTCGGGAAGTTCGCGTACCGGCAACAGGAAGAAGGCCGCAGCCCCCAGTACCACCAGCACAATGGCCGCAACCGCCGCCAGGACCGGGCGGCGGACCGAGATGTCCGACAGCATCATGGGCGCGCGCCCTGGCGGCGGCCCGATCCCCCCTGCCCCCGTCCTTGCCCCTCGAGGCGGACCGGAGCGCCCGGCTGAAGGCGGTTCAGTCCGCCGGCGACGATCTGATCGCCGGCCGAAACACCGCTGCGAATCTCGATGAAGCCCCCCTCGACGGCCCCCGTTTCGACCACGACGCGCTGGGCCTGGGTCTCCTCTCCGGCGCGGACGGCGCGATAGACAAAGGCCTGGTCGCCCTCAAACTGGACGGCGGCCTCCGGGGCCGCGACGGCCTGGCGGCGGCCTTCCTGGACCCGAACCCGAATCGACATCCCCGGCCGCAGCCGCCCGCCGACGTTGGTGAACTCCGCTCGTGCGGTCACCGCCCGCGTCGCTTGGTCGACGCGGGTATCAACCAGGGCGATGGCCCCCTGAAAGGTCTCGCCCGGCAGCGCATCCGCGGTCGCGATGATCGGCGTCCCGGCCCGGACCAGCGACAGATATCTTTCTGGCACGGGGAAATCGACGCGGATCACGGACGTATCGTCCAGCGTTGCGATGGTCGATCCAGGATTTACCAGCGTACCGGGCGTCACCGTCGACAGGCCCATGACACCGGTGAAAGGAGCCCGGATAACCCGATCACCGCGCCGGGCCTGGGCCGCTTCCAGTCCCGCCTGGGCCGTCGCCAGTGCCGCCTCGGCCTGTTCCGCCTGAACGCGCGGCGCGACGCCGCGCTCAGCCAGATCCCGCCAGCGGTCATAGTCTCGCTGGGCCTGAGCCAGGTTCGCCCTCGCCGTGACGATGCCGGCGTCCTCTTCCCGGGCCTGAAGCTCAACCAGCGGCGCGCCTGCGCGCACGACCTCGCCGTCGCGGAACAGCACCCGGGTAATCAACTCGGTCGTCGAGGAGGTGATGTCGACGCTACGGCGTCCGCGTGCGACCCCCAGGGCCTGAATTTGATTCACGAAATCCCGCTCGGCGACGGCGACCACCTGAACGGTCTGGGCTCGCCCGCCACCAGGCCCGCCCGGCGCCCCGCCACCCTTGTCGTCCCCGCCGCTCAGAAGAGCGCGGACGAAAACCGCCACCACCATCAGGACGACCAGCGCCACAGCTGCGAGCAGGAAGAAGTGACGCTTGGCAGATTTCACGAACAACTCCGGGAAGGCATTGGGGGCGGGTATAACTGCGGCGAGCACGCCTTCAAACGGTTCAGCGGACTAAAACCGTCGCCAGATCGCCAGAACCGGACCCTGCTGGGCGGTGACCTCGCCGCGACCCGAAATCGCCTGACGCCAACCGGCCTGAAAACTCCAGTCGCCCCAGCGCCGCACGACGGAGGACTCGACGTGACTCCAGTTGACGGTCGGCCCTTCGGTCGTACGCCCCGCATAGATCTGATTGAGAACCATCCAGTCGGCATCGACGTGCAGGCCGAACATCAGATCTAGCCGGTCCTCGTCGGGCAGGCCGTCGCGGAAGCGGTGGGCGAGCTGGACTTCAGCAAAGGCGTCGCGGCCGCCGAGCCAGGCGTAACGACCGCCATGGCCGGCCAGAACCCTGACCTCCCAGTCGTGGTCTCCGGCCCCGGGGGCCGCGTAGCCGGCGTTTCTGCCCTCGCCGGCCCGAACGTAGCCGCCGTAGAGGCTGACACTCGTGCCCGCTGCCCGCAGGAGCTGATAGCGCAGGCCGATTTCGACTGGTCCGTCGCCTTCGTAGTCGACGAAGGCATCCTGCCCGCGCTGATATTCGGAACGCACCTGCAGGGTCCAGCGATCCGTCAGCCCATGCTCGACGAAAACCGACAGCGACTCATCTTCGCGCTCGCTCAGGAGCGGTCGACGCGTGCTGTCGATATCAAAGCCTTCCGATGCACGCATCCGCTCGGCCTTGATGATGACCTGGGTGTCACCCCGATCCAGGGGCCAGGCACCGGCCAGCGCCATACCCGGCCACGCCGCCGCCAAGCCGGCGACGGCGAGCGCTTTCACGCGTCGTAGCCGGGAAGGTTGCGCGCCAGCTGACGCAGCGCCCCTGGCCAGGCCAAGGCGGACACAAAGCCGACGCCCTTGCCCTGTTCCTTCGTCTCGGCCTGAGCGGCATCGGGCGCAACCAGCACACCATCGCGCCCCGCCGACAGCGCAGCGACCTGTTGAGCGCACGCCTTCTCAAGGAAAAAGATCCCGACCCACGCTTCCGCCGCCGTCTTGCCGACAGAAAGGGTGCCGTGGTTGCGAAGCAGCATCAGCGTCTTGTCGCCCATATCGGCGATCAGCCGCGCACGCTCATCGTGGTTCAGCGCCAGACCCTCGTAGCCGTGGTAGGCGACCTGGTTCTGGAGCAGGCAGGCATTCTGACTGATCGGCAGCAGGCCATCCTTCTGAGCCGCCACGCCCACCCCGGCCACAGTGTGCAGATGGATGACGTAGTGCGCGTCCTCGCAGGCCCCATGCACCGCTGAGTGGATAGTGAACCCGGCCGGATTGATGAAGCTGTCGGTTTCCTGGACGATCTTTCCGTCGAGATCGACCTTGACCAGGCAGGACGCCGTCATTTCCTCGAAGTACCAGCCGTACGGATTGATCAGGAAATGGTGCTCGGGTCCCGGTACGCGCGCCGAGATGTGGGTGAAAATCATATCGTCCCACCCGTGCAAGGCGACCAGCCGATACAGGGCGGCCAGATCGACTCGCGCCTTCCATTCGGCTTCAGAAACCTTGGCCTTGAGACTGATGACGGCTCCGTCTGCCATGGCGACCTCCCAATCCCGACAACTTGCAGGCCGCATTGGTCGCGCCGCGATGGTTCGGCGTCAAGGTTTCCGAGCCGTTAACGGTGTCTTCATGTGATCCACTGACATTGCGGGCCTGTCTCGTTGGTGGAGGAGCCACTTGGCCGCCGTCGATCCTGTCCATCAGTCCGGCACCCATGCCGAAGTGCTGTTGAGGCTGGCGCACAGCCGCTCGCAGGATGACCGCCAGCGTCTCCTGATGGGGATTGCCGATCTGGTCGAGGCCTCTGGCCAGGGCCAGTCGGAAACGCTGTCGGACCTGTTCCTGACCCTCGTCGGTCAGGTCGAAAAGGATATACGGGCCGCCCTGGCTGAACGCCTGTCTGAAGCCGAATGGGCCCCACCGGCCCTGATCAATGTGCTGGCACTTGACGAGATCGAGATCGCTCGGCCCGTGATTGCGCGTAGCCCCCTTCTGAAAGACCAGGATCTGATCGGTGTGCTGTTGGCAGCGACCGTCGAGCACCAGATCGAGGTTGCTCGTCGTCCGGGCGTGGGTGCCACGGTGGTCGATGCCATCCTGGACCGTTCAGAACCGGCCGTCCTGACCGCGCTGGCGTGCAACCAGACCGCTCACATCTCCGAGCCCGGATTCCAGAAGCTGGTCGAGGCCTCGCGCAAGATCGCGGCGCTGCGGGCTCCCCTCGCCCGCCATCCTCGCCTCAACGAAGCCCTCGCTCAACAGCTCTACACCTGGGTTGGCCAGGCCCTGCGCCAGGCTATCGGCGAGCGGTTCCGGATTGATGTCGATGAACTGGACAGCGCGATCGCGGCAGCGGTTCGCAATGCCGCTTCGCCATCGCAACCGGCCAGCAGCCCCGCCGTCCAGATCGACCCCGAGCGCGACGAGATGGAACGGCGTCTGATTGCCAAGCTCGATAGCGCCGGCCAGTTGCGTCCCGGCTATCTGGTCCGAGCCGCGCGCGAAGGTCGGATCAGCCTGTTCGAGAATGCCCTCGCCATCCTCGGCGGTTACTCCGTGCAGGACATTCGTCGGGCCGTCGCGGCCGTGAAACCTGATCTGTTGGCCCTCGCCTGTGCCTCCGTTGGCATTGACCGCGCTGTCTTTCCTTCGATGCTCGCCGAAATTCGCATCCGCACAAATGGGTTCCCGCAGGGCGGCCAATTCGATGCCGCCGCCCTGCGCCTGTTCGATCAAAGCGCAGAATCAGCCGCAGGCGTTTTCCGGCAGGCGATCGCCCAGGCCGACCAGGCCTGACTGTTTGACAAGTCGGCTCCAAGCAGGCTTGCCTGAGGCATGACCGCTCTGCCGCGTCTTGCGTTTGTCGCTACCGAACGACCCGATGCGGTCGCCGCTCGTCAGGCGCTGGAACGGCGCTATGGCGGCGTTCCCTCCGAGGCCGCCGACGTTATCGTCGCCCTGGGGGGAGACGGGTTCATGCTGGAAAGGCTTCACGCAGCGCTCGAGGTGCAGAAGCCAATCTTCGGCATGAACATGGGCTCGGTCGGCTTCTTGATGAACGATTTTCAGGAGGATGGCCTGGTTGAGCGCATCGCGCAGGCGTCGCCGACCGTTGTGCATCCGCTGGCCATGCACGCGGTGACTGTCGCCGGCGAGGTGCGCACAGGCCTGGCCATCAACGAAGTGTCGCTTCTGCGCCAGACCCGTCAGAGCGCCAAGCTGTCCATTTCCGTTGATGACCGTGTGCGTATGGATGAACTCATCTGCGACGGGATACTCGTGGCAACCCCGGCCGGATCCACCGCCTATAATCTGTCCGCGCACGGGCCGGTGGTTCCTCTCGGGTCAGGGATCCTCGCGCTCACCCCCATCAGCGCCTTCCGCCCGAGGCGCTGGCGAGGCGCGCTTCTGCCGCATACGGCCTCCGTGACTTTCGAGATCCTTGAGGCCGACAAACGGCCGGTTTCGGCTGTCGCGGACGATGTCGAGATCCGCAATGTCGCCCGTGTCGGGGTGTCAGAGCGACGCGACCTGGCGCTCACCATGCTGTTCGACGCCCACCGGTCCTACGAAGAGCGGGTCCTGGCGGAGCAGTTTGCATCCTAGGAGTTCCTTAAGGCGATCGTGCCAACTTCGGGCGGTTATTTTTGGAGCATTGCCGTGAGCAAGCCTGCTGAATTCATCCAGCCCCCCAACACCCTGCGCCTCAAGGTGGGCGGGGCTGGTTTTGCTGGCATCGACGCCGCGGCGATCGCTCGCGCGGAGGCAGCCCTGAAGGACTTGTCCAGCCAGTTCGGTGAATGGCTCAACGACGAGGTCAACAAGATCGATGCGGCCCGCGCCGAGATCCGGACCAAGGGGGCCACGGCCGAAACGCTCAAGGACCTCTATATGCGGGCCCACGACCTCAAGGGGCTGGGGGCGACCTACGAATTCCCCATCATCACGCGTATCTGCGCCTCGCTTTGCAAGCTGCTCGACGACCAGGCGCGGATGCACGCCCCCCTGTTCCTGATCGATGCCCACATCGACGCCATCAAGGCGTTGGTGCGCGACAACATCCAGCATGACACCCATCCTGTCGGGCGGGTACTGGTGATGGAACTGGAATCCCGGACCGCCGAGCATCTGGCGAGCCTGTAAGGTTTCACTTCCGGCAAGACCCGGTTAGAAGCGGCTCCGATCCAAGGAGCCGATATGACTGACCTGCCGCAAACCCTGACCTTCACCATCGATACCGGCGACCAGCAGGGTGACGTCACCATCCGCCTGCGCCCGGATCTCGCGCCCAACCACGTTCAGCGCATTGCCGAACTGGCCAATGAGGGCTTCTACGACGGCGTCGTCTTCCATCGCGTCATTCCCGGCTTCATGGCCCAGGGCGGTGATCCGACCGGCACCGGCACCAGCGGTTCGTCGAAGCCGAATCTGAAACAGGAATTCTCGGGCGAACCGCACGTGCGGGGCGTTTGTTCGATGGCACGGACCAACAATCCCGACAGCGCCAACAGCCAGTTCTTCATCTGCTTCGACGACGCCACCTTCCTGGATCGTCAATACACCGTCTGGGGCCAGGTCACTGACGGCATGGAACTGATCGACGCCCTGCCCAAGGGCGAGCCGCCCCGCAATCCCGGCAAGATTCTCAAGGCTCGCGCCGAATAGGATGCCCGGCGGACCCTACCGGGTCCGCCACCTCCCTTGCCGCCGTCATCTGCACGCGGCGGACCTCCCTGTCATACGCAATAAGGCCCTTTCACCCGGGTTGGACGGTGGGGCGGGTCCGGCAATGGCCGACGACCTGTGCCGCAAGAGCTTCCAGAATATCGCCTGAGCGCTTGCATTATCTCCGCTGTTGGCAATATATTATCAACGATCACTTATGTCCGTTGTTTTTCGCAATGGACCTTGACAGTTCTTTTTGACAACGCACTATGTCTCCCAGCCGGCTCATCGGCGCAAAATCTGGAGACTTCCCCATGCGTATCGCTTCCCTGATAGCAGTGGCCGCGCTCGCCATTGCCGGTGCCGCTTCGGCCCAGTCACCCGCCACCAGCCTCACCCTGCAAAACGCCGCCGCCGCGCCGACCGCCCCGACTGTGGTGGATGGGGTCAACTGGCGCTGCGAATCGAACGGCACCTGCGTCGGCGTGGGCCGCGGCACGGAGCAGCCGGCCACTCGCGCCTGCCGCCGCGTGGTCGCTCAGCTTGGGGCCGTGTCCAGCTTCAGCTGGCGGGGACGTTCTCTGGACGCCGCTCAGTTGGCGGCGTGCAATACGGCGGCCGGCTAGCCCCCTCTCAGACGCTCCAGGACCCGGTCCCGACCGATGAGCGGCAGCAAGGCCGCCATGTCGGGGCCGGCGTCCCGCCCAGTTAGGGCCTGACGCAAAGGCTGGAACAGGGCCTTGCCCTTGGCTCCCGTCGTATCCTTCACAGCCGCGGTGAACCGAGCCCAGGTCTCGAGGTCCGGATCGGAGCCGGCCGGAACCAGAGCCTCGAACGCAACGATTGCTGCGACCTTGAATGCCTCATCCAATTTGGGTCCGCTGACCTCGCCGGTCAGGATTTCGGCCCAGTCCCGCGCGTCGCCAAACCGGTTCAGGTTCGCGCGGACCGCCAGCCAGAAGGCTTCACCCAGATCGACACCGAGGGCGGCCAGCCGGGGCTGGGCCGTCGCATAGTCGAGCCCGTGAATGGTCTGGGCGTTCAGTCGGTCCAGATCTGCCGTGTCGTAACGGGCCGGGGCCCGGCCCAGCTTCTCAAACCCGAATCCCGCCGCCAGTTCGTCCATCGAGGCCACCAGCTCCACCGGATCCGAGCTGCCGATACGGCCCAGATGGCTGGCGATCGCCATTGGCTCGTAGCCGGCGTCGCGCATCTGACCGACCGACAGGGAGCCCAGGCGCTTGGACAGCGCCTGGCCGTCAGCTCCGATCAGCAGGGACATATGCGCAAAAGCCGGCAGCGGCGCGCCGAGCGCCTCGAAGATCTCGATCTGGGCTCCGGTGTTGGTGACGTGATCCTCTCCCCGCACCACGTGGGTGATAGCCATGTCGATGTCGTCCACGACCGACGGGAGTGTGTACAGATAGAGGCCGTCTTCGCGGATGAGAACCGGGTCCGACAGGGACGCGGTATCGACTTCGCAGCGACCACGCACCAGGTCCTCCCAGACCACGCGCTTGCCGTCCAGCTTGAAGCGCCAGTGGGGTTTGCGCCCCTCGGCCTCAAAGCGCGCCTTGTCCTCTTCAGTCAGGTCCAGGGCCGCCCGGTCATAGATCGGCGGCTGTCCGCGCGACAGTTGGACCTTGCGGCGACGATCCAGCTCTTCCTGGGTTTCGTAACAGGGATACAGCCGACCCATGGCTCGCAGGCGCGTCGCCGCGGCATCGTAGGCGTCAAATCGCTTGGACTGGTTGTACCGCTCGCCCCATGGCAGTCCCAGCCAGGTCAGGTCCGTCTCGATGGCCTGCTCGTTCTCGACCGTTGACCGCTCCAGGTCGGTGTCGTCGATCCGCAGAACGAAAATCCCGCCCTGTCCGCGCGCAAACAGCCAATTAACCAGAGCCGTGCGGACATTACCGACGTGAAGCCGGCCCGTGGGCGACGGCGCGAAACGGACCTTGACGGTCATGGCGGGGGAACCTTGAAAATCTAAGGCGCGCTTGGTCGCGCTCCCGGCCCGCCAAGTCAAGGCGCGTCAATCGTCGCGGTGCACCCGCTCGCGCCGTTCGTGGCGCTCCTGGGCCTCAAGGCTGAGAGTCGCGGTCGGTCGGGCGTCGAGACGGGCCAGGCTGATCGGCTCGCCGGTTTCCTCGCAATAGCCGTAGGACCCGTCCTCGATCCGGCGCAGGGCCTCGTCGATCTTGGAGATCAGCTTGCGCTGGCGGTCGCGGGTCCGAAGCTCCAGGGCCCGGTCGGATTCGGAAGAGGCCCGGTCCACAAGGTCCGGATGGTTCGAGGTCTCGGCCTGAAGCTGGACCACGGTTCCGCGCGACTCCTTCAGGATGTCATCCTTCCAGGCCAGCAATTTCTTGCGGAAATAGTCGAGCTGGCGCTCATTCATGAACGGCTCGTCGATGGACGGCCGGTACTCATCTTCAGATGCCACAGACTTCAACGCGGACATTCAACCCCTCACGCCGATAGCGCCTCCCTGAGAGGAGGCGACCTATAGGCGCGGCCTCGAGTCGGTTCAATGTGATCGAACCTGACTCTGGATTGAGTTGTTGTGAGGTGTGTCGTTTCGGCGTCAGGCGGCGCGGCGGACACGGGCCTTGGCCAATTCGACCGCTGCGCGCGTTTCGATGTGGTCCAGGACGTCCTGCAAAGCGGGGTCGGGATCGCCCTGCCGTTCCTCGGCGGCGAGCCGCGACAGCGCGCTCAAGGCCACCGAACCATCGCCTCCCTCCAGCAGCGCCAGTTTTACAGCCTCCAGACAGTCCAGAAGGCCACCCCCCCGCTTCAAAGCCTTGCGACGCCGGGTTTCGGGACCATCATCTTCTTGCAGAGCCAGCAGCGCGGCCACGGAGGCCACGCCGGTCGTCGCCATGGCTGGGCCGGTGGCACGCGCCTGACCGGTCCCGGTCGCGACACTGAAACCACCGGCGGTCGTGGCGGAGCGGCGCGCGTTCTGACTGGCGATGGGGCCGGAGCCGGTGACCTTCATACCTTCAGGGTGATCGCCAGCCGTCACTGAAGGCTTAACAGCTGGGTAGTTTCTGCCGCCCGGCGCAAACCGCAGCCCATTAACCAATCGAATGACTGTTTTCGTTGAACAAAATCATGATGTCAGCTGGCACATTCCTCGCAAGCCTGATCCCGACTTATGCTTAACGGGCGGATCGTATGACCCCACTCCTTCGTCTCCTGATGGCCGTACTCGCCGCCGCCCTGATGACAGGCGGCCCGGCCATGGCCCAGTCACGGATCAAGGATATCGTTTCCATCGAGGGAGTCCGCAGCAATCAGCTGATCGGCTACGGCCTGGTCGTCGGCCTGAACGGTACCGGCGATTCCCTGCGCAACTCCCCCATGACCCGTCAGAGCCTCGAAGCCATGATGGAGCAGATGGGCGTCAACATCCGCGACGCCAACGCCAACACCCGCAACATTGCGGCCGTCATGGTCACGGCCGAACTGCCCCCATTCGCGACTCCTGGATCACGGATAGACGTTACCGTTTCGACGATGGGGGATGCTCGCAATTTGATGGGAGGCACACTTCTGGTGACGTCTCTGGCGGGCGCAGACGGCCAGATCTATGCAGTTGCCCAGGGCTCGGTGCAGACCGGTGCCGTCGAGGGGCGCGGGGCCTCGGGTTCATCAGTATCGCGCGGCGTGCCGACGGCCGGACGGATCGCCGGCGGTGCCGTCGTGGAGGCCGAGACCGGCTTTGACCTGCGTTCCATGCCGACGGTACGGCTGGCCCTTCGCAACCCCGACTTTTCGACGGCCCAGCGCATTGCCCAGGTCATCAACGCCGTCCATCCCGGCACCGCCTCGGCCGAGAATGGAACCGTGGTGGCCGTGCGGCCGCCCGCCGGGCGCGACATGGCCGGTTTCATCGCCGCGATCGAGAACCTGCCGGTCGGGGTCGACGCCCCCGCCCGCGTCATTATCGACGAGGTCAACGGCGTCATCGTCATGGGCGACGACGTGCGGGTCTCTACGGTAGCGATCGCCCAGGGCAACCTGACGATCAGTGTGCAGGAAAGCCCCTATGCCAGCCAACCGGCCCCGTTCTCGGGCGGCGAAACCGTTGTCCTGCCCGACAGTCAGGTGTCGATCGACGAGGAGCGCGGGCGCGAGATCCGCATCGTCAGCGGCAGCGCCTCCCTGTCTGATCTCGTCAATGGACTGAATGCCCTCGGCGTCAGCCCCCGCGATATGATCTCGATCTTGCAGGCCATTCGCGCCGCCGGGGCACTTCAGGCCGACATCGAGGTGATGTGATGAGCGACCTGGCTCCCTCACCCGCCCTGACCCGCCCCGCCATGCCGACCCTGCCCGTCGGCGGGCAGCGCGACGACATTCGTCGGGCCGCCCAGGAGTTTGAGGCGACCTTCCTGTCCCAGATGCTTCAGCCCATGTTCGCCGGCCTGCAAACCGACGGACCGTTCGGAGGCGGCAACGCCGAAGCGACCTGGCGCGGTTTTCTCATTGATTCCATGGCGCGCCAGATCGCCGGAGGCGGCGGTATCGGCCTGGCCGATCAGGTCCAGCGCGAGCTGCTGAGCCTCCAGACAGTTCCTGTTGAACCCACCTCCACAGAAGAGTCCGCCTGATGGCCCTGTTTGCCGATGACGCCGAAGATCGCGTTAGCCAACTGATCGCCCTGACCGAACGCCTCACGCAACGCCTGGCCGAGGAAACGCGAGCCTTCGAGAACCGCCGTCCGCAGGACGTGCTGCCCGGCCTGGAAGAGACACAGAAGCTCGCCAACCTCTATCGTCATGAATCGGCGCGCGTGAAGGCGGACCGCTCACTCATTGAAGCGGCAGACCTGAAGCAGCGTATGGCCCTGATGCAGGCCACCGAGGCTTTCGAGGCCGTCCTGGCGCGCCATGCCCGCGCCGTCGAGGCCGCCCGCACGGTGTCAGAAGGCCTGGTCCGTGCCATTGCAGCCGAGGTCGCGGAGGTCCGCTCACCTGGTGGCTACGGGGCCGGCGGCCAGGCCCAGCAAGGCGATGCCCGCGCGGTCACCCTGAACAAACAGGCGTGAGATCGATCTGTCGGGTAACACCGACCGCCGCCAGGAAATCTGGATCATGGCTGACGACGACCAGCGCGCCGTCATAGTCGGACAGCGCCGTCTCGATTGCGGTGATTGATGCCAGGTCGAGATGATTGGTCGGCTCGTCGAGCAGAAGCAGTTGAGGCCCGCGCACGCTCCCCAGAACGCAGGCCAAGGCTGCCCGTAGCCGCTCGCCGCCAGACAGGGTTCCCACGCGCCTGCGGGCTGCCGTATTGCGGAATTGAAACCTGGCCAGGGCCGCCTGCGCGGCATTCGGATCTGCCTCGGGATTAAGCCGCCTGAAGCCTTCCAGCAGCGTCTCGTCTGGATTCAGGATCGCCGCGTCCTGGTCGAGCAGGACCGACGGAACCGGTCGTTCGACGTGACCGCGACAGGGCTCGATCTTGCCGGCGATCAGGCTGAGCAAGGTCGTCTTGCCGGAACCGTTGGGGCCGGTCACCGCCACGCGCTCAGGCCCCCTGAGCGTCAATGAGATCGGACCGACCTGGCTTCGCGCGGACGTCGCCGCCGCCGCCTGATCCAGCATCAGGACGAGCCGCCCCTCGGGTAGGCCGATCGACGGCATACGAATATCCAGAGGGCGCACGCGTTCGACCTGTTTCTGGGCGGCGCTCAGGACCGCTTCGGCCTCAGCAGTTCGCCGCTCCGCGACATGGCGATCACGCGCGCCAGTCAGTTCTGCCCGCTGCGCGCGGGCCCCCAGCAGGATGCGGGGTTCCGATCCCCGCGCCGCAAAGCTGCGTCCAGCCTTGTCACGATGAGCCTTGCGCTCCAGCGCCCGTTGGGCATCACGCCGCGCGGTATTCAGGCCCCGCTCGGCTGCTTCGAACTGACGGTCCGCCGCGGCGCGCGCCTCAGCCTTCTGGCGCTCGTACAGATCATAGCCGCCGCCGAAGACCTCCACGCCCAGTTCCGACAGTTCGACGATCCGATCCATGCGGCGCAGCAGGGCACGGTCGTGACTGACGACGACCGCCCCTCCCTTCCAGCCGGCCAACAGATCGGCGACGGCAGCTCGCCCGCCCGCGTCCAGATGGTTGGTCGGCTCGTCCAGGACCAGCAGGTCCGGCGCGCCCAGCAGCAGGGCCGCCAGCCGCAAGCGTGTCTGTTCGCCGCCGCTCAGCCCGGCGGTCAGCCGGCTCAGGTCGAAGCCCGCCAGCCCGACTTCGCTGAGGGTAGTTTCGATCCGCGATTCCAGCGACCAGTCTGCCGCGTCCAGATCCGCCGCCGCGCCCTGACCAGAGAGGATACGCGCCTGCACGGCCAGGCCTTCGGCAACGCCAAGCGTCTGGGCCGCGTTTTCGTCCGGGACGGGATCACCGTGCTGGGCCAGCCAGCCGGTGCGGCCGGTAATCGTGACATCGCCCTCGCTGGGCCGATCAAGCCCCGCAATCAGACGCAGCAGCGTGGTCTTGCCCGAGCCATTGCGACCGACAATGCCTGTGCGTTCACGCCCGAACGCAAGCGTCAGTTCGTCAAAAAGCGGGGAGCCGTCAGGAGTTCTAGCGCCGACGCCGCTGAGCGTCGCGAGCGCGGATCCGCACAGCCTGCGGTCGAGGTTGGGTAAGGACATAGACGGCCAGAAGCAGCGGCAGGGAAAGGGCGAAACCGATTTCCAGAATGCTGATCATGGTCGTCGAGCCTCCATCACTCAGTGCTCGAAAGCAACAATGGGGTCATGTTCAGATTTTGGCAACCCTTTGCGTCGGGATCGTGAGCCACGATTTCTTCATCTGATGCCACTAAACCACCGGTATGAGTAAGGCTTCGCGTTTTATCAGTTTCGCGTTCGCGGCTTCCGACCTCCTGGTTGAGCTGGACGGCCAGCGCCGCATTGCCTTTGCAGCCGGCGCAACCGCCACGTCTGGTGATGACCCTCGTCATCAGATCGGCAGAACGCTGGATTCCCTTCTGGGGCGCCGTGCGGCGTGGAGCGTGCGGCGCGCGCTGAACGATATCCGGCCTGGTCAACGTCTGGGCCCGATCGACGTTCTCGTACCCAGCGGAACCGATCAGGTTCGCCCGGCCTCCGTGCGGGGCTTCCAGGCTCCCGGCATGGCCCCATCGGTGTCGCTCGGCATCCGCTGGGAAGGGGCAGCCTTTGCGGCCCCCGCCGATACGCCCGAATTGCTGACTGCGGATGCCTTTCTGGCCTCCACCCGGGCGGTTATGTCGGATCTGCAGGAGCCGGCGTCAGTCGCCTTTGTGGAACTGACCGGTCTGGCCGGGGTCGGTTCCGAGACCGCACGTCAGTCGGTCGAAGCCGTCCTTCGCGACGCCGCCGTTGATGGCCAGACGGCCGCCCGCCTGACCGACGAGCGGTTCGCCGTCCTGCGCGCCGGCGACGACGAACGATCGCTGATTGATCTGGTGATGGCGGCCTGTACCGCCGAGAATCTCCCGGTCACTCCACAGGTCAGTGAAGAGGCCCTGGACCCATCGGTGGCTTCGCCACCGATGATGCGTGCCCTGCGCTTTGCCCTTTCCAACTGTATCGAACAGGGACTTGAGAGCACCGGTAACTCCTTCTCCGATCAACTGGCACGAACACTCAAAGAGGCCGAGCAGTTCGGCAACATGGTCCGCAACCGGGCCTTTGACCTGCACTATCAGCCGATCGTCGATCTGAAGACCCGCGCGGTCCACCACCACGAGGTGTTGTCGCGCTTCAAGGCGAACGACACAGCCTGGGTCATTCGCATGGCCGAAGAGCTGGACATGATCCGCGCCTTCGATCTGGCGGTGATGGAGAAATCCCTGCGGACCCTCCAGAAGCCGGGGGCCGGTCTCATCAAGCTGGCGATCAATGTCTCGGGCGCGTCCCTGACCGACGATGCCTATGTCGACACCCTGCTCAAGCGCACCGCCCTGAACGTCGATGATCGCAAGCGCCTGCTGATCGAGGTTACCGAGACAGCCGCGCTCGAAGACATGGATGCGGTCGGTGCCCGACTCCAGCGGCTGCGCCAGGCCGGGATCAAGCTGTGCATCGACGATTTCGGGTCCGGCGCGGCCTCGTATGAATATCTGCGTCGTTTGCCGGTCGATGTGGTCAAGCTGGACGGCCAATTGACCCGCTCCGTCGAGGATGAACGCACCCGCACCATGCTGGCGCATCTGGTCGAGCTTTGTCGAACCTTGTCGGTCAAGATCGTGGCCGAACAGGTTGAGACCCAGGCCACCGCCGACACTCTGGTCATGCTTGGCGTCGATCTGGGCCAGGGCTGGCTCTGGGCCAGGCCGTCGCCGGACCCGATCAAGGTCATCCCCGAACTTGGCGGGGCTGCGCGCCGTGCGGGGACGGTGGCGAGTTGGGGCTAGCCCGCTCGTTGTGCGAAGTCATGCGTCCCGCCTGGCATGGGCGACGACCATTGAATCCGGTCGCGTGGGCGCTTGCTCTTGTCATGACCCTACCCGCCTGCGCGACCATCCGGGCCGACGCGCCCCTTCAACCAGACTATTCCGAAGTCCCCACCGACGCCGCCCCGCCGGCCGCTCGCTACTATGCGGATTGCTTCGCCCAGGCCATCGACGCCGGTGCCTACCGACGCGCCGATAACGGCAATGGGGACGAGTGGCTGCTGTTTACCTGCACCGGTGAGCCGGCTCGGGTCTTTTTCGAGGCCCTGGCATCCTGGAGCCGCGCCATGGATTCGGAGTTCATGATGGGCGATCGGGTCACGCGCTCGACGGCCCGCGTCCGCCAGGACCTCTACGGCACGGACTATTGCTCCGCACGAGACGGACAGGACCATCGTTGCGTGATCAGCTTCAACGCCGGCGACTTCATTCGCTCCGACTAGCCGGCGTCGGCAGCTGTGTCCGGCCCCGGCCCCATCCCTGATCCGGTCATCTCCACGTTCAGATGAATGCCGCGTAGCCGCCAGGCGTCGTTCTCGCGCACGAACTCGTTTCGCGTCACCACGATCCGGTCCGGGTGGGAATAGGACTGTTCGACCGTATAGGTCCGCCCCGAGTTGTCGGTTGCCTGGATCGACGACAGGACAATGGGGTCGGGGGCGCTGTCGTGGCCTACCATCTCACGCAGCATCGGCAGTTGGCGGGCAACCAGCTGGGGATCATTCTCGGACGACATCCGCGCCACGATGGCGGCGTCATCCCCGGCCAGCAGGTCATCATAGACCGCCTCGGCCTCCTGGTTCAGCTCAGCGTTCGAGCCGCTGACGCTGGCGGAATACTGACAACCAGCCGCCGCCAGGGCGACCACAATGGCGAGAGCGGGGATCAGTCGCATGAGCAGGCTCCTCCTCGATTGGAAAGCAAGGCTATCCGGCTTTTATCAGTTCTCTAAATGTTCTTGCTGAATCGCGACGTTTGATGCCTACATATGGACGTTCCGCCGGGGGCTTCCTCTCCGGCCCGAGCTGTAAGACTCCATGACCGACCAACAGGCCTTCATTCGCGTCAAGGGCGCGCGCGAGCACAATCTCAAGGGCGTCGATGTCGACATTCCGCGCGGCGAGCTGGTGGTCATCACCGGCCTGTCCGGCTCGGGCAAGTCGTCGCTGGCGTTCGACACCATCTATGCCGAGGGCCAGCGCCGCTACGTCGAGAGCCTGTCGGCCTATGCGCGCCAGTTCCTGGAACTGATGGGCAAGCCCGACGTCGATCTGATCGAGGGCCTGTCGCCGGCCATCTCCATCGAGCAGAAGACCACCAGCCGCAATCCGCGCTCGACCGTCGGCACGGTCACCGAGATCCACGACTATATGCGCCTGCTGTGGGCCCGGGTCGGGGTGCCCTATTCGCCGGCGACCGGCCTGCCGATCGAGAGCCAGACCGTCAGCCAGATGGTCGACAAGCTGACCGTCCTGCCCGACGGCGAACGCATCTTGCTGCTCGCGCCCGTCGTGCGCGATCGCAAGGGCGAATACAAGAAAGAGATCGCCGAATGGCAGCGTCAGGGCTTCCAGCGGCTCAAGATCAATGGCGAATTCTGGGCCATCGAGGACGCCCCGGCGCTGGACAAGAAATTCAAGCACGACATCGACATCGTGGTCGACCGGCTGGTCACCCGCTCGGGGCAGGACAGCCGCTACGCCGACAGTATCCAGACCGCCCTGAACCTGGCCGACGGCCTGGCCGTGGCCGAATGGGCCGATACGGCCGAGGGCGAAGACGCGCCGCGCCGGCTGCTGTTTTCCGAACGCTTCGCCTGTCCGGTCTCGGGTTTCACCATCGCCGAGATCGAACCGCGCCTGTTCAGCTTCAACAATCCAGCCGGGGCCTGTCCCGTCTGTGACGGCCTGGGTCAGAAGCTGACCTTCGACGCCGATCTGATCGTGCCGGACCGCGACAAGACCCTGCACAAGGGGGCCATCGCCCCCTGGTCGCGTGGCCCCTCGCCGCTCTACACCCAGACGCTCCAGGCCCTGTCGCGCCACTACGGCTTCTCGATGGACAAGCCCTGGCGCGACCTGCCCGATCAGGCCCGCGATGTCATCCTGAACGGCTCGGGCGGCGAGAAGATTAAGTTCGTCTATGACGACAACGCCCGCAAATACGAGGTCGCCAAGGCCTTCGAGGGCGTCATGCCGAACCTGGAGCGGCGCTGGCGCGAGACCGACAGCGCCTGGGTCCGCGAGGAGATGGGCCGCTATCAGTCCGAAACCCCGTGCGAGGCCTGCGGCGGCAAACGCCTCAAGCCCGAGGCCCTGGCGGTCAAGATCGCCGGCCTGGACATCGGCGACGCCTCGCAGTTCTCGATCAAACAGGCCTTCGCCTGGTTCTCGGGCCTTGAGGGCGAGCTCAGCGAAAAACAGCTCGAGATCGCCCGGCGCATCCTGAAGGAAATCAACGACCGGCTCGGCTTCCTCAACAATGTCGGGCTGGACTACCTCAGCCTGGGCCGCGCCTCGGGCACCCTGTCCGGCGGCGAGAGCCAGCGCATCCGCCTGGCCAGCCAGATCGGCTCAGGTCTCACCGGCGTGCTCTATGTCCTGGACGAGCCGTCGATCGGCCTGCACCAACGTGACAACTCACGCCTGCTCGACAGCCTGCGGGGCCTGCGCGACCTGGGCAATTCGGTGCTGGTGGTCGAGCACGACGAAGAGGCCATCCTGACCGCCGACCACGTCATCGACATGGGCCCGGCTGCGGGCGTGCACGGCGGCGAGATCTGCGCCCAGGGCAAGCCGGCCGAGGTCATGGCCAATCCCAAGAGCCTGACCGGCCAATATCTGTCCGGCGTGCGCGAGATCGAGCTGCCCGCCGAGGGCCGCCGCCCGCGCAATCCGAAGAAGACGTTGAAGGTCATCGGTGCCACCGGCAACAATCTGAAAGACGTCACCGGCGAGATCCCCGTGGGCCTGTTCACCTGTGTCACCGGGGTGTCGGGCGGCGGCAAGTCGACCTTCACCATCGAGACGCTCTACAAGGCGGCGGCCCGACGGCTGAACAACGCCTCAGACGCCCCGGCCCCGTTCGACCGGATCGAAGGTCTGGAGCAGTTCGACAAGGTCATCGACATCGACCAGTCGCCGATCGGCCGGACGCCGCGTTCGAATCCGGCAACCTACACCGGCGCGTTTGGGCCGATCCGTGACTGGTTCGCGGGCCTGCCTGAGGCCAAGGCGCGCGGCTATGGCCCCGGCCGGTTCAGCTTCAACGTCAAGGGCGGTCGTTGCGAGGCCTGCTCGGGCGATGGCCTGATCAAGATCGAGATGCACTTCCTGCCCGACGTCTATGTCACCTGCGACGTCTGCAAGGGCCGACGCTATAACCGCGAGACGCTGGAAATCCTGTTCAAGGGAAAATCGATCGCCGATGTGCTGGACATGACGGTCGAAGAGGCCGCGAGCTTCTTCAAGGCTGTGCCCTCCATTCGCGACAAGATGGCGACGCTGGAGAGGGTCGGCCTCGGCTACGTCAAGGTCGGCCAGCAGGCCACCACCCTGTCCGGCGGCGAGGCCCAGCGGGTCAAGCTGGCCAAGGAACTGTCAAAGCGGGCGACGGGGCGAACCCTCTATATCCTCGACGAACCAACCACGGGTCTGCACTTCGATGACGTGCGCAAGCTGCTTGAGGTGCTGCACCAGCTAGTCGACACGGGCAACACCATGATCGTCATCGAGCACAATCTGGATGTGGTTAAGACCGCAGACTGGGTGCTGGATTTCGGCCCGGAGGGCGGCGACGGCGGCGGCGAAATCGTGGCCACCGGCACACCCGAACAGATCGCGGCCGATCCCAACAGCTGGACCGGCCGCTATCTGAAAGAGATCCTGGACCGCCACGCCGAGCGCGCCCGATCCAGGAAGAAGTCAGCCTAGAGCTCGGCCGTTGACGGTTCGGTTGGCACGGACGTAGCCGCACCGCCGTCATCGCGACCACTCAGGCCCAGATAAGCCGCAGCGAACGGCGTGTAGAGGATTGCCGCCTGCAAGGCCGAGATGATCGCCGAAAAGATTAGAATGACTATGGCAACCGGAGCCATGGCCCGGACGATTTCCATCGGCTCCATGGTCTGGAGGGCCGCGAGGTTCTCGAAGCCCCCGGCCGCAAAATACACGATCGGCATCAGTATGATGGACAGCAGGGTCTGGACCACGATGCACATCACAAAGGCCAGCAGCGTCATCCCCAGCAGGCTCCAGAAATGCCCCCTGGTCATGCCCCAGGAGTCGAAGATCGCAATCCGACGTTCCGCGACCGTGATCGGGATGGCCAATGACAGTCGCACCGCGACCCACACGACCAAACAAGCAAAGGCGATGAGCGCCGCCAACATCACCAGGCTGAGAATGGGGGCCATGCCTTCGCCGGCCATTCCTATCGCCGCGCCAAGCGCTCCAAAGACCGCGCCCGCCAGCAGGCCGAAGCCCAGGCCCAGAATAATGACCAATGCGAGCTGGACGACCAGCACCCGCACCTCATCCATACCCAGCCGCAGATAGCCGAAGGCGCTCTCCGCAGGCCGTACGATAGCCCGATTGACGGCAGCTTGGGACACCGAGCCCAGGATTAGGCCAACAGGCAGGATCAAGCCGATGAAGCTGAAGTAGGCAGACATGAAGGCCATTATCTCTGCATCAGTCGGCTCGCCCCCCGTCTCCAGGTTCTGTGCCACCTGCATGAAGTTCGCCATCGCCCCGCCGGCGACAGCAAGGACGACCACAGTCACCAGGGCATAGAACAGCACCCAAAGGAAAATGGCCATCGGCGCGCGCCGCGCCAATCGGAAGCCCTCAAAGGCAGCGTCAGTCGGTGAAAAAGCCATCTGGCATCCCCTGTTATCCGCCCGGCACGATCTGGGCACCGGATCCCTCGCCTTAGCTTACCCACTTTTTGAAGAGGTGCGATGACATATCGGCAATGATGCTAAGGAGGGGCATGGCCGACGCCCGCATGACCTCCCCGTCCAGCGCCCGCAATACCGCGCCGATCCTGGCGGTTCTCAAGGCGCACCTGCCCGCACAGGGGCGTGTGCTGGAAGTCGCCTGCGGAGCCGGCGAACACGCCCTGACATTCACGCGGGCCCTGCCTGGCCTGGAGTGGGTTCCCAGTGATCCCGATCCCGCCGCCCTGGCTTCCGCGGAATCATGGCGTCGTGATGGCCCCTCCAACCTGCGACCTGCGATCCGACTGGACGCCACCGATGAGACGACCTGGCCGGATCAGACGGTTCAGGCCGTCTATTGCGCCAACATGATCCACATCAGCCCCTGGGCCGCGACCGAGGGGCTGATGCGCCTGGCTGCGCGCATCCTGACCGATCCGGGCGGTCTTCTGGCCCTGTACGGTCCCTATCTGGAAGGAGACGTCGAGACCGCCGCCTCCAACCTGGCTTTCGATGAGAACCTGCGAGGCCGGGACACGGCCTGGGGGCTACGTCAGCGCGAGGACGTCGTCGCCCTGGCGCGTGACCACGGTCTGGCCTTCACGCTGAGGATCGAGATGCCGGCCAATAATCTCATGCTGTTATTCCGGCGCGTCTGATGGCCTGGCATAGTGTGTATGGCGGTGCCGAGCCCGTCCGATTGAACAAGTTTCTGGCGCAGTCGGGGGTCTGTTCCCGGCGCGAAGCCGACACCCTGATCGCCGAGGGGCTGGTCCGGCTGGACGGCGAAACGGTGCTGGACGCGGGCCGCAAGGTCACGCCAGGTCAGCACGTTCAGCTGGAGGCGACAGCAAAAGCCGCACTCAGCGCCGTCTCCATCCTGCTGAACAAGCCGACCGGGTTCGTTTCGGGCCAGCCGGAGCCGGGCAAGACCCCTGCCGTGAGGCTGCTGACAGCCGAGAACCAGCAGGGTGCCGGCGATGTTCCCGCCGCCGATCTGTCATTGCCACCCGTGGGCCGGCTGGACGAGGATTCGCACGGCCTGTTGCTGCTGTCCACAGATGGCGTCGTCGCCCGGGCCGTGATCGGGCCCCTGTCAGAGCTGGACAAGGAGTACAGGGTCCGGGTGCGCGGCGAGGTGACCCCTGCAGTGGTCGAACAGTTGCGGCACGGACTGGAGCTCGACGGGCGGGCCCTGAAGCCGGCCGGCGTCTTCGACAAGGGAAGAGGACGGCTGAAATTCATCCTCAAGGAAGGCCGGAATCGGCAGATCCGCCGAATGTGCGAGCTGGTTGGCCTGCGGGTGATCGACCTCCAGCGTACGCGGATCGGCCCGGTGCGGCTCGATGATCTTGAGGAGGGCCGGTGGCGGCACCTGACCCAGGCCGAACGCGACGCTCTGATCGCCGCCGCGGCCATCGCCATGCCTGTCGCCTGAATCCGGCTGGCGTGACCACGATCCTGGACGTAGCTTGCCGCCAGGAGGACCGTCCATGAAAACCCATTCGATCGCGCTGGTCGCCGCCCTGACCCTCGCCGCCTGTAGCGCACCCACCGGTGACGCTGGCCAAACGACTTCGGACGGTGAGGCGACCGCGCCCCCCGCCGATGCGGCCCCCCGCCAGACGGCGTCCGATTTCTCTCCGACCGACCTGGCCGCCATGATCCTGTTGCAGGGTTCGGAAGCGGCACTGAGCGACCTCATGGCGCAGCCGCAGGATCCGCGCTGGGAAGCTCTTCTGGCGGGCGTGGCAGCGGGCGACACGGCCTGGCTCGCCGCCGCCGCGCCGCTCGTGCCCGTGCTCGACGGAGAGGCCGCAGAAAGCCTGTTCAGCTCGCTGGGCGGTGCCTTGGCCGAACAACCGGCGGCGGTGCTGGCTGCGGTCGGTGTCGACGGTCTGGAATCGGTCTGCCAGGCTTATCCACCTGAAGCGACCGCCGCGAAGCTCGTCGCGCTCCAGGCCATCCCCGACAGCAGTCCGGTCGCCGGCCTGCGCGACGACTGTATCCAGATCCTGAACCAGCCTGTCAGCTCGTCATCGGTGCCGTAGGTCGCGCGACGCCGCAGCCGCGCGCGGCTTGACCGTCACTAGAACGGGATGTCGTCGTCCATCGGGAAGTCCTGCTTGGGACCGCTCGAACGCGCAGGCTGTCCTCCGCCGGAATAGCCGCCGTAGCCGTCGTCGGAGGACGCACCGCTACCCTCGCCACGGCCATCCAGCATGGTCAGTTCACCGCGGAATCGCTGCAGGACGATCTCGGTCGAATATTTCTCGACGCCGTTCTGTTCGTATTTGCGGGTCGCCAACTGGCCCTCGATATAGACCTTGGAGCCCTTGCGCAGATAGCTCTCAGCGACCTTGACCAGGTTCTCGTTGAAGATCACCACGCGGTGCCACTCGGTCTTTTCCTTGCGCTCGCCCGAGGCCTTGTCACGCCAGGATTCCGAGGTGGCCACATTGAGGTTGGCGACGCGGTCCCCCGAATTGAGGGTGCGAATTTCAGGATCCCGCCCCAGGTTGCCGACCAGAATGACCTTGTTCACGCTTCCAGCCATGGGAAGCTCCTTTCCGTGCTTGTCCGCCCGCTCGCGGGACCGACAATGTTCCATTTATGTTCTGGTCGCCGCCGAGGTCAACCTCCCCTGGATTCGGGAGCGGCCGCCTCTTGAGCAAAGGCCCCCGGAATCGCGAGCCGCCCGTCGTGGGTCCGCCGTAGCGCGATGAAGCGACCGCCGTCCAGAGTGCGCGACATCGACACGCCCGCACTATCCACAAACAGATACTGGTTGCCGTAATAGCCGACCACCTCGCGGCGGGTTCCCCCCATGCGCAGCCAGCGAAGCCGATTTTCTTCCAGCCGCGCCGCGCAGTTCTCCATATTGGGCTGGAGGTCCGGCATGGCGGTGAAGTTGACCGTGCCGTCTTCCTGGGGCGCGACCACGAAACAGGTGCCGAACGGCGCGTCCGGCACGTCGATGGACGGCTGGCACGCCGCCAGACCCAGGGCGCAGGCCCCCGCCAGCAGAACAATACGCGTCAACGGACATCTCCAATGGAACAATCCCGCGCCTGCGGGGCGATGGTGCGGAAGTTGGTGTTATCGGCCGACTGTTCGACGCGGCCCGGCACCAGGCGCAGGGTCGTATCGCCCCAACGGCCATAGGAGGCACCGCCGAGCTGTTCACAGCGCCCGCTGTAGAGCGACTGGACGCAGGCGCTCAGAGACATCGAGCCGACCTCTCGCCACTCCCCGCCGGCATGGCGCATACAGCGCTGTCCGGACGCCTGCTGGACCTGTGGGGCGGGCCCCGGATCGGCCGGCCGCGTCTCGACCGGAACCGGGTCCGGCGTCGTTTCCTCGACCAGCGGCGGCAGGTCCGGCGGCGGCGTGAAGGGAATGGCCGTCAGCTCTCCACGGGCATCCAGACCCACGTCGAGCGCCTGGGACGAAATGCCGTTGCGTTCAGCGCACTGGGACAGGGTCGCCATGCCGACGAACTGACCACCGACAAAACAGCGAAGCTGCTGATCGGCACTGAGGGATTCGGGATCGGTGACGTCCAACTGGAGGCCTGCGCGGTCAACAGGGGTCTGCCCGGACTCGCCGTCGCCGTCGTCTGGCCCGCCCATTAGCAACAGGGCCACCAGCACGGCGGTCAGGACAGCGGCGGCTCCGCCGAGGATGAGGACTAGGCGCTGATTTTCCATGACGATCGCCGCTGTTTGTGCTGCGGCAATAAGGCCGTCTCATGGCCTGGCGTCAACCGCCCCCGAGCTTGCGAAGCGCCGCCTGATAATTCGCCATCTGCTTGGACTGGTATTCAGAATAGGTGGGATTGGCCAGGGCAGCCGCCTGGGGATTGTCCAGCGCCGTCAGCTTTCGATAGACCGACATCAGCTGTAGCCGCGCCGCCTGGACCGAATCCCGGGCCGCCTTGATTCCGGCCTTTGAGCTGAGGGAGAGGTCCGACGCCATGCGCAGGGCGAAGACCGCACGCTCATCGGCCAGTCCGTTGGTGGGGGTCACGAGCGTCTGCGCCAGGCCCAGGGCTTCCAGCGCGTCCCGGCCCAGGCTTCCGGCGACGATCTCGACGGGGGCCCTGTTCGGCTTGAGCGTGACCCGCAAGCCCTGCACGCCGTCGGTCGCCAGGATCTTGGCCTCCAGACGGTTCTGGGAGGCGCTGGCGATCTTGCGGGCCAGACTTTCGTAGGTGTCGGTCGCTTCGATGGTGACCGTCCGCAGGCGACCAGATCCCAGGTCCAGCATGAACTGGTCGCCGGCACGAACCGAGGTGGCGTCCACCAAGGTCTGTGACGGCTTGAAATCGATAGCACCCGAAGGAAGACCCAGTCGGTCCAGGACGCTGGCCCCACCAGCGGCGACGGCCACCGCCATGGGGCGGATGCGGCCATCCCGGCCCTGAAAGCTACGCTCCCACTCGATCTGGCCGGAGTCGGCGTCGACTCGCATCAGCCGTCCCTTCGCGGTCTGGCTGGCCCCCTCCCCGACGACGGACATCTGTCCGGTCAGCCAGACCTTGCCGTCGAGAATGGCCGCTGACACCGCCGTATCGTCGCCCGTCCCTCCGAGATAGGCAATCCGATCTGCGCCATCCGCCGCCAGGCTGGCGTCGAGCCGCATGACGAAGGCATCCTGACCACCACTATGGACATTGCTGGCAACGCCCTCGCCCAGGGCCGAGTTACGCGTGGACCCCGCCAGAATCACCCGGCCGGCGTCGATGGCCAGGCTCGTGATCTCACCTTGCAGGGTACCGAGGTCGCGGGTGGTCGTCGGGACCGGCGCGGTCGGATCCGTCAGATCGTAGCTGCGCAGAACCGTACGTCCGCTGTCGGTGCCCGCCACGATCAACCGCGAGCCATCAACAGCTATACGTTCAGCAGCATCGTCGCCGGCAGTTCCGAACTGCTGCGCGCCCAGGAACAACCCGGCTGAAGAATAGGTCTGGAGGTAGCCGTCCCAGCCGCCGGACGAGGCATTGCCGAACATCCCCGAACGCGTTCTTCCGCCGACGTAGATCGAACCGTCGGCTCCGAACGCTACCGACGTAGCCTCATCCTCGGCCCGGGCACCTCTGCGCCCGGTCCAGAGCTCGCTGCCCTGACTGTCAAAGACGGTGATGAAGCTGTCTGATTTGGCGGCATTGGCCCCGGCCCTGCCGGTATCGAGCGCCCCGGTCACCGAGCCGACCACCGCGATTCGACCATCGGCTGCGACGGCCAGGTCACCGGCCGTCGCCTCTCCGGCCGCACCGAGGGTTCGGGTGAAGACGACCTGACCGGCCGGATCATATTTCTGCAGAACGACGTCGCGCGCGCCCTTCAGAGTCTGTCCATCGACGGTGGCGGTCGCCTCTCCCAGGACATAGACCGACCCGTCTGCGCCGGTGCGGACAGCTCCGACCTCCTCCAGCCCCGCCGACATCGCCACCAGTCGCGCCCGGTCCTGAACCGACATCTCTCCCTGATCGGCAGGCACCGCCGGTGCTCCCGCCCCCACCTGCCCCGTGTCCGACTGGAACTTGGCGAGATCGAGCCGACCCGCCTTGCCGCTAACCTGGGCGACGAAGACCGCGTCAGAGCGATCCGCAGCCGAAAAATTCAGGCTTTCGGTCGAGATCGCCTTCACCGCCAGGGCGTAACTGTCGCTGTCGGACGGGAGCGTCAGGGTGCGGTTCCCGACCTTGAGGGTCTTGGGCTCTCCGGGAATGACGTCGACGCTGAAGCGCGTCTCGACGCCAGCTGCCGCCAGCTTGCCATTCAGATAGGCTGTGACCTGGCCCATCGTTCGCTCGGTGCCGCCCATTTCGGACAGATCAAAGTCGATCCGCGTGTCGCCGGTCAGGCGCGAGACGGTCAGGCTGAAGCGTACGTCGCCGGAAAGCGCCTCGACAGCCCCCGACAGCTGCCCCTTGTGCAGCGCTGGCGTCACATAGGTGTAGGCTGCCTTGGCCGGTCCAACCGTGGTCTTGGCGGAGGCACCGCTAGCCGTGCGTGCAATCCGGATGCTCTCAAATGGATCAGACCCAAGGAAAGTATTGATTTCCTTGATTCCAGACTGGAAGGCGCGTTCGAGTCGTGTCGTTTCCAGGGCTGTGACAGCCTTGTTATCGGCGCGTGCCGCCAGCGCATCGAGCATGGAAAGGCCCTGATGCAGGGCAAACAGTCGTCGGTAGTCCTCGGCGGCTCCCTTGGCATCAATAACGGGCGCGCGCAGATCAATGAATCTCTGGCCGCCTAGAGCCGAGCGAACGAGGGCATTCGGTTCGGTCTTGGTCGTCGAGGACCAGGGCGCCGTCGGCGTCTTGTCGACCACCAGGCCTCTAGCGCCGGCCCCGACATTGGCGGGAACCCTCGCAGTCCCGCCAAACAACGTGGCGAGATAGCCCATACTGGTCGCATTCAACGCCATGACCGACCCATTGTGCCGGTCCGGCCTGTACGAAATCCTAAAGTCGCCTCAGTCGAGACACGCAGCGGCCCGGATCGCATTTCAAACGACTCACAGTAACGTCGTGATGTGGACGGAACGAATCCGTGCCGGGTTCGTTCGGACCACGCAAAATGCGGAGGTCGGAGATGACCGCTCTAAGAGACGCCCTGATGTGGCTTCTGTCTCAGTATGGCGTTGTTCCGCGTACCCCTGCCCGTCGGCCACCGTGGGTCCAGATCGGTCCCGTAGGTTAGTTAGCCGTTACGGAAGAGCGACAGCACGATCTGCGGGGCCGAGTTGGCGATCGACAGGGCCTGGGCTCCCAGCTGTTGCTGCACCTGCAGGGCCTGCAACCGCGCCGATTCCTTGGCCAGGTCGGCATCAACCAACTGCCCCACGCCCGTTTCTAGCGTGTCGGACAGCTTGGACACGAAGACCAGATGCTGATCGATCCGCTTGGATTCAGCTCCGAGAGCGGCCATGCGCGCCGTGGCCGAGGCCAGGGCCGTTTCGACGCGGGCCAGGGCGTCGGCAGCGTTCGCCGCCGTCGTCAGGCTTGGGGCCGTAACCGCGGGTGGCCCTGCGGCAGCCGCCAGTCCAAGGCCGCCCAGGGTCAGATTCTGCCGCGACAGCGTGATCATCTCGCTGGCGTCGGCATTGGCCAGGAAATTCAGGTCTGCGGTCAGAGAGTCGTTCAGGATGTTCGAGCCGTCGAAGGCGGCATTGTCTGCGAACGAAACGATGGATTGAAGCAACGCCTGGAAATCATTGTTGTAGGCGTTGCGCGAAGCCGTGCTGATGGAGGGATCAGCCGCCGCCGTCGCGTGCTGACGCAGTTGGCCGATCAGTTCGACGATCTGCTCGCCGGCAGCCAGGGAAACGTCGGCGACCGACGCCGCGCGATTCAGGCTGTTGGTGACGGACTCCAGCGCCTTCATGTCGGCCCGCTGGCCCTCGGCCACGGCCCAGATGGCGGCGTTGTCGCGTGCCCCCTGGATTTTCAGGCCCGTCGACACACGGCTCTGGACGTCTCCCAGTCGGTCGTTCGTCCGATTGAGGTTCTGCAGCGCGATCAGGGCTGCGGAGTTGGTGTGAACGCTAGTGGTCATTTTGAGCCGGTCCCCCAAGGGTATTGGTTGGAGGCTACGGGCCGAGTCGTGTGCGTATGGTTAACGAGGTCGCAACGCATTGCGCCGCGCGGCCTGTCGCCTGCGCGGTCAAGGTTCATTCAAGCGGTGACCCAGTCGCTAGGCCCGGGTATCGATCACGGAGCCTTGGGCGTAGTTGGGTTCGGACTGCAGGCGCATGACCGTTTCGCGGGGATAGGCGCTCACGACCTGACCGGTCAGACGATCGACGCTCTTATAGATGTATCCGGAGGCAGGATCGCCTTCGATAATCAGGCGATGGCGGCTGGGTTCGCCGGCCTTGCCCTGCGAGCCGCGTTGATCCGACAGGTTCGGACCGCTGGCTCCAGATCCGGAGTTTACGAGCGTCGGTGGTACCGCTCTTAAGGGTTCGACATTCTGGCTCATCTCCCTAGAGCGCCCTTTCTGGGTGCCTCCTGGCTAGGCCCCGTTCAGGGGCCGGGTGGCCGGGGACGGCGGCTGCCGCCCCCGGTTACGCGATTAACGGAACAGACCCAGCAGGGCCGAGCTGGAGTTGTTGGCGATCGAAAGCGCCTGCACACCCAGTTGCTGCTTGGTTTGCAGAGCCGTCAGTCGAGCGGATTCCTTGGCAAGATCCGCATCGACCAGATTGCCGGCCCCCGCTTCCAGGGCGTCCTGGAGCTTCTGGGTGAAGGCCAGCTGACGCTCATACGACTTGGCGTTGGTGCCTTCCGTCTGCAGGATCGCCGAATACTCATTGATCACAGTCTGGACGTTGGCCGCCGTCGCGGAAGCAGCGGCGTTCAGGGCGGTGGCCGCTGCCGACATCGCCGCCGAGCCGTCAAACACGCCGGCGGTGCGGGCGTTGGCGACTTCAGTAGCCAGGGCGGTATAGTCGGCCTGATAGGCTGCGCCACCCCCGCTTTCGATGGCAGCCGCCAGGGCCTTCATCTCGGTCAATGCCGCCATCATCGATTCACCTGCCGCGAGCCGGACGTCGGAAATCGACTGGTTGCGCAGCAGGTTGTTGACGGTGGCGTCGAGGGCCTTGGCGTTGGCCTTCTGGGTGTTGGCGATGGCCCAGACGGCCCCGTTGTCCTTGGCCGAGGCGATCTTCAGCCCGGTGGTGACACGGTTCTGGACCTTATCGAGTTCGCGGCTGGTGGCCGCAAAGCTCTGGGCGGCGACCATCGCGCCGTAGTTGGTATTGATCGAGGCCATTTTGGCGCTCTCCTTGTCTTCGACATTTCCGATCGTCGTTTTGACGACCAGGAGCGTTTTGCTCGATCTCGAGCGGAGCAAGTCACGGGCCAATCGGCGGGGCCGTTTACATAGATATCTCTATGTTTTTAAACGTCTTTTCTTGTTGACGAGTTGTTGACTCCGTCGACCGCCGGCAAGCCTTGCCGACCCCCGGCAAATATTGCCGGGCACAGCCGCCATTCCCTTGTAGTCTCCGCTGGCAAAGAAGAAGGCGCGCCGGGAGGTCCCGGCGCACCCGGTAGGAATTGCCGGGCGACCAAAGCCGCCCGATCGAGCCCTTAGCGGAACAGACCCAGCAGGGCCGAGCTGGCATTGTTGGCGATCGAAAGCGCCTGCACGCCCAGCTGCTGCTTGGTTTGCAGGGCCGTCAGTCGGGCGGATTCCTTGGCAAGATCCGCATCGACCAGATTGCCGGCCCCCGCTTCCAGGGCGTCCTGGAGCTTCTGGGTGAAGGCCAGCTGACGCTCATACGACTTGGCGTTGGTGCCGATCGTTTGCAGCGCCGATGCGGCCGTACTCATGGCGGCATCCACGTCGGCGACCAGATACTGGTTGGTGCCGTCTTCCAGAAAGACCTCGGTCGTCAGGGACAAGGCCGCCGTCCCGTCAAACGTCGCCGCCGTGATTGCCGCGCCGATTTCATTGACGATGGCATCGTAGTCGTTGCGGTAGGCCAGCGAAGTCGCAGCGCCTGCGCCACCATTGGCGGCGATGGCCGTCGCAAGCTCTTTCAGCTCAGCCAGGCCCGCCATCACCGTTTGGCCCGCCGCGATCCCGACATCGGCGATCGACTGGTTACGCAGCAGGTTGTTCATGGAGGCGTCGAGGGCCTTGGCGTTGGCCTTCTGGGTGTTGGCGATGGCCCAGACGGCCCCGTTGTCCTTGGCCGAGGCGATCTTCAGCCCGGTGGTGACACGGTTCTGGACCTTATCGAGTTCGCGGCTG